>Ga0233417_10000112_pt1 | contig 21627 bp, 20 predicted proteins | sample Sed_MG_FD_189023 | JGI IMG/M metagenome (GOLD analysis project Ga0233417, IMG submission 189023) | Sediment microbial communities from Lake Towuti, South Sulawesi, Indonesia - Sediment_Towuti_2014_0.5_MG | ecosystem: Environmental > Aquatic > Freshwater > Lake > Sediment | place: Indonesia... | reverse complement strand
AGCAAAAAGGCAGGCTGAGGGCGGGTCGCAACGGGATTTGCGGGAGAGCCACTTAAGGGGCGGCTAACTGGTTGATTCTAAAATTTGTGTTGACTTCGGGGGGAAGCTTGGTTAGAAGATGCGGCAATTGGTATAATATTTTGATTTTCTCAAACCCTGCAAATCATAACCGGCTTGCCGGGGAAATCCGACTGGAGGTGAGGACTGAGTGGCGGAAGTAATCATCCAGGAAGGCGAATCGCTGGAGAACGCCTTGCGGCGGTTCAAGCGGAAAGTGCAGCAGGAAGACATCATCAAGGAGATTAAGAAGCACAGTTACTACATGAAGCCCGGAGAGAAGCGCCGGGCGAAGGAAGCTCTTTCGCGGAAGAGGCTACGGAAAAAGCAGAGACGAGAACAGGACTAGCGCTGTCCCAACCATTCTTTGCCAGAAACCGGCACAGCAAGCAGCGCCCTTACCGGGTGGTCCAGGGGCACAAAAAGTTGGAACAGGACTAGGCAACCGAGATCCTTGGGTTTTCCAGAGCAGCTTCGGACCCGTCGGCCAATGGGACCCGCAGACGTCCTCAGCGTATCCCCGCAGCAGATGAGTCGGACGAGCCGGCTGCATGCCCTGCACCCAGCGCGGGGCAACGGAGCAGCACATGGAATACCACGATAAGGTCCTGAAATGCATTGACTGCGGCGGAGAATTCGTCTTCACCGCCGGCGAACAGATGTTTTTCGCCGATAAGGGGTTCAAGAACGAGCCCAAGCGGTGCAAAGGCTGCAAAGGAAAACGGGCTCAGGGCGCGGGGGGAAACCACTACCAACGAGTGGAAACCAAGACTACCTGCTCGCAGTGCGGGAAGGAAACGACGGTCCCGTTCAAGCCGACTCAAGGGCGCCCCGTGTACTGCCGGGAGTGCTTCCAGCAGCGAAGGACAATGGGCACGCCAGCGTAGAAACGCAAGGACTCCGCTCAACCGGATGCGCTTCGCTTGCGGCGGGCCAAGTAAAGAAAGGGCGTAGCTAGCAATAGCCCAACGCCCACTCCAGCCAAGAAGCGGTCGCTAGAGGACAGAATCTGATTCGTGACCGACGGCGACTCGTTTTCTGTGGAAGAGAGACCCCCAACTCTTCGCGGGTGGGCCCTCATGAAGCCCTGTATGTTAGGGTCCGTCTGAACGCTTGCGTCTAGGCTGAGAGCCTTGTAAATCTTCGCTTCCGCTTCGGAAGCTGCGTTCCTGCTGATCCTGTCCTCTACAAGCCCAGCAAAATAATAGCCCAGATAGCAATCAGGCTTGGCCTGAATCGCCCTTTCGTAAAGGGCGTATGCTTGGGCGGATTGACCCTGTTCTTCCAGGTGAATCCCCAGATTGATTAGGGCGTCCACGTCTCCAGGATTGAGTTTGAGCCGTTTTCTCAGGTTCTCGTGAGAGTACTGCGCCGATGGTCTCTGCGCATATCCAACCCCCTCACACCATTTCTCGTCTTTTGCAGATAGAGACGACACCCAGGTCGCAAAGAGCCACGTCACAACCAAGATCCGGAAACACCGAACCGAGGAGATGCTCCAGACGAATGAAGTCAGCATAATCAAAATCCTCACTACTATTTCTGTCTTAACAATGAAATCAGTCTATCCCATCCCCGGTGCGGGCGGCCACCGCTTTGACGGGGAGGATTTCGCGGAGGGCGGCGAGGAAGGCCTCAGTCTCCTTTTGCGTGCCGATGGAGACGCGCAGCCAGTCACCCAGAGCCGGAAACTTGCGGCCGACGAGGATTTTGCGCTTGCGGAAGGCATCAATGACGGGGCGAACGTCAGCGCCGACGTCAATCATGACGAAATTGGCCTGGGAGGGCATATAGCGGCGGCGGTCTTTATCGAGCTCGCGGCAGAGCCAGCCGCGGGTGTTGATGAAGAGTTTGCGCTGGCGAGCAACTTCAGCGGAATCGGCCAGGCTTGCGATGCCCGCCTCGAGGACAGAAGCATTCGCGTTGTTCCACGTCGCGTAGGGGCGCATGGCCTGGATGTTTTCTTTTGAGGCGACGGCGTAGCCCAGGCGCATGCCGGCCATGCCGTAAATCTTGGAGAACGTGCGGACGATAATCAGGTTGGGCTGGCGGGGGAACCAGTCGAACGCAGTGGCGTACTGCGGGTCGTCCACAAAGTGGTGATACGCGTCGTCCACGAGGATGGTGGTGGAGCGAGGAACGCGAGAGAAGAAGGAGTCCATCTCATCGCGATGGACAATCGTGGCTGTGGGGTTATTGGGATTGCAGAGGTACACCAGGCCGGTATTGGCATTGCAGGCAGCGGCCATGGCCGGGAGGTCGTGGCGGAAGTCGGGGGTGAGAGGCACCTTGACTGGATTTGCGGCGGTGACGCGGGCGTAGCCGAGGACAGCTTCGAAGGTGGGTTCGGCGACGACAACATTCTTGCCGCCAGTGAGAAAGGTCATGTCGGCAATGCGCAGGATTTCGCCGGAGCCACAACCCAAGAGAACGTTTTCCGGCTGAACGCCGTGATATTTGGCGATGGCTTCGACCATGCGAGTTTCGAGGGCGTCGGGGTAGCGCGCGGCGACTGTCTGCGAGCGGGTCATCGCCTGTCGGGCGCTGGGAAAGGGGCCGTAGGGGTTTTCATTCGAGTTGAGCTGGATGACGTCATCGGGAACTCCGATAGGCTGGCGGGCGTCGGCGAGTGAGTCGCCGAGCTTTGGCGCAACCAGAACAACGCCCAGCGCCGCCCCCATGGACTTTGCGAACCGACGACGTGAGAGAATATCAGGCTTCATTTCAACCTCCCCGGGCTGCGCTTCTTCAGTGATTCTGTTGGCACCAACCCCATGCGGAATCAGCCTGCACGGTCAGCAAGCAGGCTGATTATGCGATGGGGGGAACACCAGCGCAAGGCGGGCGTGGAAGTTCGTGATAGTGCGAGAACTGGTCGGCAGGAAATGACCGGGGGGACTGAGGGGCGACGACCGGCACTCGGCGATTCGACTGCCCATGTGAGAGCGACGCCAGGAAAACCCAGGAGCGGAGAATCCGAAGCTGTGAAATTTCCCGTAGAGGCAGTATGATAGCAACCCGTTCCCGCAAAGCGTGCAGGCCCAAGAAAGGGTGCACATCCAGATGGAACATCAGTTCACGCTAGGGGTCGAGGAAGAGTTCCAGATTGTCGACCCGGAGACGGGCGAACTGCGCTCGCATGTGAGCAAGCTGATTGCGGCGACTGCACCCGGGATGGGCGATCAGATCAAGCCGGAACTGCACCAGTCCATTGTGGAGATGGGTACCAAGATCTGCGGGGACGTGGGAGAGCTAGAGAAGGAATTGCGGCGAACGCGCGGGGAACTGGTGGCTGCCGCGGATCGGGTGGGGCTGCGCGTGGCTGCGGCCGGGACGCATCCATTTTCGAGTTGGATTGACCAGGTGATTTCGCCGGGGGAACGATACAAGAATATTGTCGAAGAGTTGCAGCAACTGGCGCGATCCCTGCTGATTTTCGGCATCCACGTGCACGTGGCAATGCCGGACCGAACCACCACCATCGATTTGATGAACCAGGTGCGCTACTTCCTGCCGCACCTGCTGGCGCTTTCGACGAGCTCACCGTTCTGGATGGGGCGGGACACGGGGCTGAAGTCCTATCGGACGATGATTTTCCGGAAATTTCCGCGGACAGGCGTGCCGGAGCATTTCGGGTCGTGGAGCGAGTATGAAAACTATATCCAGCTCCTCGTGGAGCTGAACTGCATTGATAATGCGAAAAAGATTTGGTGGGACGTGCGGCCACACCCAACTTTTGGAACGCTGGAGTTCCGGATCTGCGACGTGCCGACACGGGTCGAGGAGTCGGTGGCGCTGGCGGCGCTGACGCAGGCCATCGTGGTGAAGCTCTACAAGCTGTACCGGCAAAACATGGGGTTCCGGTTGTACCCGCGGGCGCTAGTGGAAGAGAACAAGTGGAGGGCATCGCGTTGGGGAATTGACGGAAAACTGATTGATTTCGGGAAGCGGAAAGAAGTACCGATGCGCGAGCTGGCCTTGGAACTGCTGGAGTTTGTGGACGACGTGGTGGATGAGTTGGGGAGCCGGCCGGCGGTGAATTTGATTCACAAGATTCTAGAAGAGGGGACAAGCGCAGAGAGGCAGTTGAGGGTGTACCGTGAGACGGGAGACATCAAGGCGGTTGTACGCCACCTGGTGGAAGAGACACGGCCGACCACCAGCCAGGCGACAAGTCTTGCGGCCGGGGCCAAGTAGAAGGAGATCCTGAAAGAAGAGAGAAGAGGGGCTACGAACAGCCCCGGGAGGAACAGCAATGAAGATCGGACTGCTGTGCGGAAGGGAGTACAGTTTTCCACCGGCGTTTCTGGAAAGGGTGAACGCACTGGGCCAACCGGAAGGAATCACCGCGGAACTGGTGAAGCTGGGCGGTACGCGCGTGGCCGAGGGGGCCACGTACCACGTGATCGTGGACCGGATTTCGCACGAGGTGGACTACTACCGGGGATTCCTGAAGCACGCGGCGCTGAGCGGAACGTACGTGATCAACAACCCGTTCTGGTGGACAGCGGACGACAAATTCTTCAACTACGCGATCGCGGCACAACTAGGGGTGGCGGTGCCAAAAACGGTGTTGCTGCCACAGAAGTCGTACCCACCGAATGTGGACATCACCTCGGAGTCGCTGCGGAATCTCGAGTTTCCGCTGGACTGGGACGGGCTGCTGGACTATGTCGGGCGGCCGGCGATCCTGAAGCCGTTTTCAGGCGGCGGATGGAAACACGTCTACAAGGTGAACGACCGCGAGGAATTGATTGCGACCTATGACGGGACGGGACCCTACTGCATGCTGCTGCAGGAGTTTATTGAATTCGAGAAGTACGTGAGGTGCTTCACGTTCGGGAAGACGGAGATTCTGCCGGCAGCGTACGACCCGCGCGAGCGGATGTACCTTGTGGACCATGCGTACCTCACGCCCGAAATGGAGGAACGAGTCATCAAGGACGCGCAAACGCTGAATCTGGCGTTGGGCTACGAAATGAATACGGTGGAGTTTGCGATTCGCGACAGCATCCCCTATGCCATCGACTTTCTCAACCCGGCGCCGGATTTTGAGCGCGAACGGATTACAGAGTTTTACTTCGGGCACGTCGTTGAGCAGATGGCGAAGCTGGTGATTGACCGGGCGCTTCGCGGAGCACCATCAAACACGTGGCCGCGGTGGGAAGAGATGCTGGGCGTGGGAAAGAGCGTAGGGTTCGTAGGAGCACCGGCGGCCAAGGCCATGAGGGCCGCTTCGGCATGAGTGCAACGGGAACCTCGCCCCAACCCGTCTCCGCAGCAGCCGCTGATGCCTGGCACGCGTTGCTGCGTCCCGACGTCGAGCTGAGCGCAACCTACGGCCAAGAGCTGAGCGAAAAGCTGCGCGCGGCGCGGCTGACGTTTGGCGACCGGATCCATTGTCCCTTCCTGCGACCGTTTTTCTTGAGCGAAGAAGACGAACAACGCGTGCGAGAAGTTGCGGAGACAATCGCGACGCTTGCCGAAAGAGTGGCGGCACACGCGCTCGAGTCGCGTGAGCTGCTGGCGCAATTGGCGCTAAACGAAGAGGAAGAGCGGCTGGCGCGCATCGAGCCGGGATGCACGACATCAAGCACCGCGTCCCGGCTCGACGCGTTTCTGCTACCGGATTCCCTCAGATTTGCAGAATACAATGCGGAGTCGCCTGCAGGAGCGGGGTACACGGAGACGCTGACGGAGGTGTTCCGCGAGCTCGAGGTGATGGGACGATTTCGGCAGAAGTGGGAGGTGCGGGCGTTTCCGTTGATGGCATCACTGCTGGAGGCGCTGCTCGCAAGTTACCGAGACTGGGGCGGCACGGCGGTAAAACCGGTGATCGCGATCGTGGACTGGCGCGAGGTACCAACCTGGAATGAGTTTGAGATTCTGAGAGCGCGGTTTGAAGACCTGGGCGTGCCGACGATGGTGTGCACGCCCCAAGAGCTGGAGTTTGACGGCAAGACACTGACCGCGAACGGCAGGAAGATTGATTTGGCTTATCGGCGGGTGCTCATCAACGACATTGTGGCCAAGCCAGCGGAATGCCGGGCACTCGTGAAGGCCTACGAAGCGCGGGCGGTGTGCGTGGCGAACACGCTCCGGTGCAAGATCCCCCACAAGAAGACGTTCTTCGCGGTGCTGACGGACGAGCGAAACGGCGCTTTGTTCAGCGCCAAGGAGAAAGAGATCATTCGCAAGCACATTCCGTGGACGCGGCTCGTGGCTGACGTCAGGGCGGAGAGAAATGGCAGATCGGTGGAGCTGTTGGAACATGTGAGACGAAACGGAAACGAGTTTGTGCTGAAGCCGAATGATGAGTATGGCGGCGCCGGAGTTACGCTGGGTTGGGAGGCGAGCGAGGGGCAGTGGGACGAAACAATCGAGAAGGCGCTTGCGGATCGGCACGGGGCGTGGGTCGCGCAGGCGCGGATCCCGGTGCGCCGCGAAGTATTTCCTCACTTTGAGCCAGGAACTGTTGCGACGATGCGCGACATGCTCGTGGATTTGGCGCCATATCTCTTTCGGGGGCGTATGGCGGGGTTCCTGACACGGCTGAGCGCCAGCGGGCTGGCAAACGTCACGTCGGGCGGGGGGCAGGTGCCCGCCTTCGTGGTGCGGCCTGTGGGATGACGCCGGCGGACAAGAGAACGCCCAGATTGTGTCAAGCTATTTGGAGATGGGCAGCATCTCTCCAACTGAAGGCGTGACAGGGAACGAGGAGCAAGCCAAGATAGAATGATGAACTTCGGAACAGTGAATGTGGAGTTGCTGCCCGGGGCGCACAACGCCGTCGAGACCTGCCTGAACGTGCAGGCTGGGGAACGCGTGGCGTTAATTGCCGATGAGGCCAGCCGCGCGGTGGCGGCCAGCCTGGCCGAAGTGTTGTCCGGACGAAGCGCGCTATGGATTGGCTTGCTGGTCGAGGAAGTGGCGAAACGTCCGGTGCTGGAAGCACCCAAAGCGATTCTGGAGTTGCTCGAAAAAGTCGAAGTGGGGATTTTGTGCATGCAGCCGATGCCCGGTGAGCTGGGCACGCGGATGGAGATCGTGAGGGTCGTGGAGCGGCGGCAGATCCGGTATGCGCATATGGTGGGGGTCACACCGGAAATCATGCAGCAGGGAATGCAGACGGACTACCGGATGGTGGACCGGCTGAGCGACCGTTTGAAAGAACGAATGAGGACTGCCCGGATGCTGCGCGTGACCACGGAGGCGGGAACAGAGTTTACCGCCGGGTTTGACCCGACGCTCGATTGGGTGAAGACGAGCGGAATGATTAGCCCGCAGTACTGGTCGAACCTGCCCGCAGGAGAGGTGTTCACGACGCCCGCCAGAGTGGATGGCCGGTTTGTGTGCGACGGAACCGCGGGGGATTACTTCAATCAGAAGTACGGGGACTTGCAGGAGACGCCGCTGGTACTGGAGATCCAGGCGGGGCGGTTGGTGGGTGCTGAGTGTGAGCGACGGGAACTGGAACGCGAGTTCTGGGAGTACACGCACACGGATGAGAACAGCAACCGCGTGGGCGAACTGGCGTTCGGCACCAACCTCGGATTGAGCAAGATGATCGGGATCCTTTTACAGGATGAGAAGCTGCCGGGCGTGCATATCGCCTTTGGCGATCCCTACGGGAACCAGACCCACGCAAATTGGAAGTCGAAAACACACGTGGACGTGCTGACGCGAAAGTGCAACGTGTGGATTGACGAAGAGCCGGTGATCGAAAAGGGGCGCTACCTGTTGGACCGCTTGGGACTCGCGTAACCTTCCCTCAGAATAGCCTGCCAACATACTCCCGCATCTGCTGTTTCCAATACGGCCAGTCGTGACCACCCTCAGCTCCCCAATCATCCAAGGAGTGACGAACGCCACGGTAGGAGAGGATGTGGGAGAGGTGATACGAGGGGCCGCTGTCTTCCCACGGGCCACAACCCGTCGCGAGGTGGATGTCGCAAGTAGAAAGCTGGGAAAGGATCGTAGGGTCCGACAGATTCGAGAGATAGTCCACGGGATTGTTGAAGTAGAAGTTGTCGTCGTAGAGGCCGTCCATGAACTGCTTCAGGTCGTACACGCCGGACAAGGCGAAACATCGCTTGATGACGTCGGGATGCTTGAAGAGCGTGTTGGCCGCGTGATAGGCGCCGAAGGATGCACCCATCGTCGAGATAGCAATTCCCGGGGTCTGGCAACTGGAATAAATAAGGGGGACCACCTCCTGATGGATGTAGGCGTCGAACTGCGCCTGAATGTAGCTGCGGTGAAAGGGGTGAGCGCCCTTGTTGTAAAAGCCCTCGGAGTTGACCGAGTTGACGGTGAAGATTTTGACGCGGCCGGCTTCGAGAAAATCGTCGAGGGCGGCGATCATGCCCTGATGTTCCAGTTCCCATTCGTCGCCGGCGCTGGTCGGGAAGGCGAGAAGCGGGAGGCCCCAGTGGCCGTAGACGACGACGCCGAGTTCGCGGCTGAGACGCGAAGAATACCAGCGGTGATACCCCTTCCTCATAGCAAGCGGCCTGCCTCCCCTCCACGCGGGGCAGAGAGACTAACGCAACTGCAGAAGAGGCGCGAGAAAAATCTGGCAACGAAGGGAATGCGCTGGCCGCCGGTGGCTCGTCTGAAAGGGTCAAGGCGGCGGCCAGTGCGAAGGACGGCTCCATTCCTACTGAGGGTGGCCGAATGCAATTACAACTTCTCAACCACACGCGCCAGAATCACGGCTTTGCCAGCGACGCGGTCTTTCACCACCAAGCCCACGACACGCAGGCGGATCGGACTGGTTCCACTGAGGTCTGCCAGCCCATTCAACCCGCGGAAGCGCGTCAAAGGCGAAACGAGCACCTTGACCGAGTTGTCCAGGAGTTGCCCGGCCAGGCCCCCGATGTTGAGGAGGAAGGTGCCGTTGCCGCGGTCGGTGCTGCCGGGGACCCAGGCTCCTTCCAGACCCTGCTGGTGCAGCCAGAGGCGGCGCACGTCCAGGCGTGGCGGATTGATGGAGGTGTCAAGCAACCCGCCGGCCGAGATGCGCTGGCCGGGGATCATGTTGTCACGGTTGAAGAGAAAGATCGAAAGCGGCAGGCGCAGATGACGGATGAAAAAGCGCTCGTTACCGTCGAAGTCCAACGTGGTGATTTGCCCGGGCTGAGCATTCGACAGGTCGGGTAGCTCGGTTCGCACCAAAAGGTCCACGTGGTCAGCACGCCCGTCGGGCGGTCGCACATCGGTGATCAATCCGCCCAGCAGAAAACGCTCCTTGGAGAGAAGGATCACCTCGGTGGCGCGCAGGGTCAGAGTGGCTCGTTGTAGGCTGCCGGAGACCTGCACAATGGAATTCGTGTCCAATTGGTCGAGCCCTTCGCCGGGCTCGAATTCCGTCTGATTGTCGGTGACGACGGTGATGCTGCGGCCGTGAGGGCCTTGCATGACGAAGGAGTTTGCGGCGAGGTTCATACTGGTAACGCCGCCGCGCAGTTCATCAATTTCGGCGTCCGGGGCGTCGGGCGGAATGGCGCGGATGCTGAGGTTCGGGATGACGCGGCCGGTCAACTGCCCGTTGGCATCCACCTCAAGCGAATCGTGCAGACGGAAATCAACCAGCAGGCCGACCAGGTCGCCGTCGCTCACGACCAGAGGCGGATTAAGAAGGATGGTGACGCTGGACTGCGTCAGTGTGCCGTTCAGCGTGTTCACGGCTGGCGGGACGGCCGTGGTGTCCAGAAAGCTGATAACGGGTGAAGCGAGCGTGGCGGTGACGCTGGTGTAGGTTCCGGCAGGCACGGTGTGAATGTCGAGCAAAGTGCGCAGGCCATTGAGCCGCGTGAACTCGACGGTCTGCGAGCCGGAGAACAGGTTGGCCGTGGTGGTGCCATTGGAAGCTGTCAGGCCAGTGAAGTTAACCTGAAAGGCCAGCACGCTGCCCAGCGGGGCGTCGGTGCCGATCACCATGACCGTGCCCTGCGGATTTGCCGGGCCCGGGTTTATCACTTCTGGGGAGTTGCTACCGCAGCCGGCGAGCGCTGTGGCCAGGATCAATGCAAGTAAGTTGAAGACGAATCGCGAGCTATTCATAGAACCACTCCTTGGAAGACTGGATTTCGCCTGGCGGCCCATTCACGCGGGCGCCATCCCCTCATTTGTTGAACCCGACGGACGGCGGAAAGTTGCGTTGGACAGGCGATGAGTTTGCGTGTGTCCGGGGGCGTTGACTTGGGCGGGGCAGCACCCTAAGATGGCCGCTCTTCAGAAGGGCCGAGACAAAGCGTGGTGTATACAAATTCCCTGCACATGAGGTTTTCACGATGAGAAAGATGTTGAGTGTTCTGGCCATGATTCTGGTGACGGCCTGCGCCGCGGCGCCGCAGGCAAAAAGGACGAGACCCAAGGAGACGCCCACCCCCGCGGCTGGGACGACAGCGGCGCCAACAGCGGCGGGTTTTCCGGCCGGGCCAAAAGTGGACGAAGTACAACTGAAGGCATTGAAGGCGCGAAGCATCGGGCCAGCGATTATGGGCGGACGCGTGTCGGAGATTGCGCTGGACCCGAAGGACCCAGCAACGTTTTATGTCGCACTCGGGACGGGCGGAGTGATGAAGACGAGCGATGGAGGAGCGACGTTTGAGGGAATTTTTGAGGATGAGGCGGTGGCCGCGATTGGTGCGATTGCGGTGGCTCCGTCGGACTCGAAAGTGGTGTGGGTGGGAACGGGAGAGGCGAATGATCGAAACAGTTCAAGCTGGGGGAACGGGGTCTATCGGTCCACGGACGGCGGAGAAAAGTGGACACACGTTGGGCTGAAGGAGAGCAAGTTTATCGCCAGAATCGTCGTGCATCCGACGGACCCGAATACGGCGTGGGTGGCGGCTGTGGGAGACCTGTGGAATGCGGGCGGGGAGCGCGGGCTGTTCAAGACAACGGACGCGGGAAAGACGTGGAGGGTGGTGCTGGCGGCACCGGAGCCGTACCAGAACAAGGTAGGGTGCGGGGACGTCATGCTGGACCCTTCGGACCCGAATACGCTCTACGCAACGTTGTATGCCCGGCAGAGAAAGCCCTGGTCGTTTGTGTATGGGCCTGCGTTCACGGATGGGAAGGACCTGGGCGGGATTTTCAAAAGCACCGATGGAGGGGCAACGTGGCGCAAGTTGGAAAAAGGATTGCCAGGAGCAACGGGGCGCATCGGGCTGGCCATCTATGCGAAGAACCCCAAGATTGTCTATGCCATTGTGCAGAGCGATGAGGGCGGGACGAGCGGAATCATGGAGATTCAGAGCAAGCGAGGGGGAGTGTTTCGCTCGGAAGACGGTGGAGAGAGCTGGGCGCGGGTGAATGCGCTGAATCCGCGACCCTTCTACTTCAGCCAGATTCGAGTGGACCCGGAGAACGATCAGAGAGTGTATGTGCTCGGGTTTGCGCTGCACGTCTCAGAGGATGGCGGGAGGACATTTCGAGAAGACCTGTTTCAGAAAGTGCATCCCGATTGCCATGCGCTGGCGATTGATCCGAAGTTTCCGAAACGTTTGCTGCTGGGAACGGATGGCGGAGTCTATCAGAGCTACGACGGGGGAAAGGCGTGGATGCACCTGAACTGGTTTGCAGCCGGAGAGTTCTACCGGATCAACGCGGACCTGAGCACGCCGTACCGGATTTGCGGAGGTTTGCAGGACAACTTGAACTGGGTGGGGCCGAGCCGCACAAACTCAAAAGAGGGCATTCTCAACTACGACTGGACCACGCTGGGAGGCGGAGACGGGTTCTACTGCGTGTTCGACGCGGACGATCCAAACGTGATTTACACGGAGTCGCAGGAAGGGTACGTGCACCGGTTCAATTTGAAAAATGGAGAGACGAAACGGCTCCGGCCGGAGCCGACGGAAGGCCAGGCTGCGTACAGGTTCCATTGGAATTCGCCGCTCATTGGGAGTCGACACCAGACGGGCGTGTTCTACCTGGCAGGGAACAAAGTGTTCAAGCACTCGGCGCGGGGCGAGCAGTGGAAGGTAATCAGTCCGGACCTCTCGACGCAGGAATTGCCGAAGATGGTCACGGTGGGGAGCGGCGCGGAGAACTACGGCGTGGTGTACACGCTGGCGGAATCGCCGGTGAAGGCCGGAATGCTGTGGGCGGGGACGGACGACGGAAAGTTGTGGTTGACGGAGAATGAAGGAGAAAAGTGGGGCGATCTGACGGCGAGTTTGCCGGCGCCGACGAAGGGTCAGTGGATTATGCGAGTCGAGCCGGGTTGGCAGGACGCGCAGGTGGCGTACCTGGCCGTGGACGCGCATCGCACGGGGAACTACGCGCCACTGGCCTACCGTACGTCGGATGGGGGGAAAACGTGGCAGAGCATTACGTCGAACCTGCCGGCGGACGGGCCAGTCAAAGTGGTAAGGGAAGACCCGAAGAATCCGAATCTGCTGTACGCCGGGACAGAGTTTGCGCTGTTTGTGAGCTTTGACCGTGGCGGGCGGTGGGTGAGATTTGGCGGACTACCGACCGTGGCCGTGGACGATATAGTCGTGCACCCGCGGGAACTGGACCTGGTGGTAGCGACGCACGGGCGAAGCCTGTACATCGTGGACGACATCAGCGCGCTTGAGCAGTTGAGCGTCGAGGTGCAGGCGAAAGAAGCGAATCTGTTTCCGCCGCGAACGGCGACGGGCATTCATCCGCTCCCCGGGTTTGGCGACTGGAACGGGAAGTCCGTGTTCCGCGGAGAGAACCCGCCGGAAGGAGCGATCGTCACCTTTTACTTGCGGGAGTACACCGGCGAGGAAGTGAAGATCAAGATTGCCAATGAACAAGGGACGCCCGTGGCGAAGTTCAAGATGGTCGGCAGACCGGGGTTGAACCGCTTCGCCTGGGATCTAAAGCCGACCAAGGACCTGCTCACGGAATACGGTGGGGAAGGGCAGAAGTTTTTGAAACCCGGCGAGTACACGATTACTCTGGAGTATGGAAAAGCGACCGAGACGCAGAAACTGAAAGTGGAAATCGCGCCGGGCATCGAAACGCGTTGAAGGCCGGCCTCAGCCGTGGGCGAGGATGCATTGGTGGGCCCGCCTGGATTCGAACCAGGGACCAACGGATTATGAGTCCGCTGCTCTAACCGCTGAGCTACGGGCCCGCCGCGGGTATTATCCTACAAACGGGCGCGGGCAGCGGTGAAGAAGGGCTCCCCATCGGGACGCGATTCGCTTTTGGATCGTCGCGCGGGCTGCGGCGCCGCAGCCTGCGTTACGCCTTGGCCGCCCACGCGCGGGGCGGTCACCCGAAGGGGCCGGAGCCTTTCAAGGCTTGCGTCATGAGGCAGCGCCAGGGGGGCGATTCGCCGGGTTGGGACGGGTGGAGAAGCGTTCGGACCAGCGGATGCGGCCCGTCATTGGCATGACGACGAAAAGAGTGATGATGGAGCCGATGGTAACAGCTAGGCCGGTGAAGCCCTTTAGGAAGAAGGCGTAGGAGAACAGGACGAGATAGACGAGTTGAGCGAGTCCTCCCTCGACCGCAGCGAAGCGAAGACCCACCACCAGCCGCAGGTAACTGACCACCAGAAAAACAGAGACGATGGATGAGACAACGAAAGCCAAGTGAATGGAGATGTGGTCCACCAGATAGGCGAGCAGGAGGTGAAAGGCAAAGAAGGCGGCGGCCAGGAAGAAGTAGTTCATGGGGTGAAGGTCGACGTTGCGCAGTGTGGTGATGAGGAACATCAAAAAGAAGAAGAAAAACAGAGAGACCGGGGCGAAGTAACTGATGCGACCCGCCAGAGGGCCGGGCTGGAGCTTTTCCGGCATGGCCATGCCAATCTGGAAGCCCGAGTAAAGATTTTCGTAGGACCAAATGAGGTCCCAACCGGAAGGCGTTCCCAGCTTGTCGGTGGGCGAGAGGGTGTTCTCAGGGAAGTCAATTTCTTTGAAATTGGTGGCCATGCGGAGTTCAAAATCGCGCAATTGGGTGACGTCAGCGCCGAACTTGTAGCGCCAACTCTCCAGACCATGAGAGAGATAGCCGACTTGAAGCACGGCGGTTTGCTTGGCCCGCACCAAGGCGGAGCCTGATGCGTTGGCCGTGGATAAGGCAACATTGACGGGCGCGCCGTCCACGGCGAAGACCAGCTTGTCGTAGATGGCCCGCTCGGCCGGGAAGGGAAGCCGAAAGGTGACTACCTGATCTTTGTCACTGTGGTTTTGAAAGGTGTAGGCGCCCGAGAAATTCACCTTGTAGGTGCTGTACCAGAGAAGGCCTTTCTGGCGGTGGTCGAGATCGAGAGCGACCTGGATGCGGCTGCGGTCGAGGGAGAGGAAGACGGCGCGGGTTTCGCGGAAAGTTTCGACAGTCTTCTTGCCATCCTTTGTGCTCTCAACGGTGCGGAAGTAAGGCTCGTCGAAAGTTGCCGAGGGCGGGGCCTGTTCCTGGGGGGAGCCCCAGGTGGAAACGACGCGGTTGCGCAAGGCGGAGTCCGAGTCGTAGGTGCGCATGAAGATGGAAGATCCAAGAAGGGCCCAGGCGAGCGACGTGCAAGCGAAGATGAACAGCAGTGCGGCGAGACGCTTACCCATGGGGTTCACCCCTTTCTCGAGCAAGGATTCGCCGCAAAAAAAGAATACAGCATACTGCCTCTTTGTCAAGTACTTTTCTACGTAAAGCTACGCTGGGGTGACGCGCCCCTCCTGGAAGGGGCGAAGGACAACATGGTCTGAACTACGCACAATGAGCATAATAGTGGCACGTCGAGGAGCGGGACACAGGGGCAAGCCTGACGCAAGGGCGATTCGCGGAATATCGAAACGGAGGGGAGATGGCAGATCGGTTGGATGAATTCCAGAAGTTTCGAGCGGAGTTGAATGAAGAGATCCTGAATTGCGGGCATCTAGGAATCAAGAGGTTCTTTGCCCTGGACCACCAGGCGTACGAGCCAGGGGCATTGACAGCGAAGACGAAGGAGCTGCTGGGGCTGGTGGCGTCGTCGGTGCTGCGTTGCGACGACTGCATCACCTACCACCTAGTGCGCTGCGGCGAAGCGGGGTGGACGAGGGAAGAAGTGATTGATGCGCTGAACGTGGCGCTGATTGTGGGCGGCTCGATTGTGATCCCGCACGTCCGGCGGGCATTCGCCCGGATGCGGGAGATTGAGGGATTAAAGCTGTAAACGGCAAGAAACGCTGGCTGGGGCGGGAGGATTCGAACCTCCACCGTCTGCATTAACAGTGCAGCGTCCTACCAATTGGACCACGCCCCAGCGGGTATCTCAGTATTCTACGCGGCTGCCGAAGTGTGTTCCACTGCACGAGCGCCGAGTGGGGCGCTGTCAAGCGGCAAAGGCAGAGTCGCCGGGCGAAAGCTGTGTGAAGTTGTGGCGACCGTCCTTCCATCGCGTTGCTCCGACAGCCGCAGCTCAGGAGGTTATTCGGTGAAGACGATGCCGACGGCAGTGGTGTTTCTGTCTGGGCCGGGTTCGAGGCGGACAACGTAGCCGCGGAGGCTGAGATTGGAGTTGCCACCGGCCGGATCGGAGGAGGCCTGCATGGTGACTTCGACTTCGGACTGCAAGCGGGGGCTGTGCGAGAGATAGATCAAGGCCCCGTGGAGGGTGAGGTCGCGAATGAAGGATTCTTCCTGAAAGGCGCGGCCGTCCTGAGTATGACCGGAAACCTGGACACGGAAATGGGCCTCGCGGCGGAGGCCGGCGCGGGTGGGCGGCATGTGGACGTCAACACGGCCGTCCGACAAATTCATGACCATGCCTTCCGACGCGGCCCAGACGGCGGGGAACTGTTGGCGAGCCTGGCGCAGCAGGCTGTCCACCATGCCGTCGGAAGAATCAGGGTCGTGATGGAAGAGGACCAGGTTTTTGACGCCGACCTCGCTGGCAATCCGAACTCCCTCAAGCCAAGAGGAGTGTCCCCACCCATTGCGAAGGGTGGCGAGCTGCTCCGGGGTGTACTGAGCGTCGTTGACGAAGATATCAGCGCCGGCGGCAAGCTCGCGGAGGCTGCGGTCCAAGAGGGGGTTCCCGGGTTCGTTATCGGTGGCATAGACGACCGAACCGCAGGGGGTTTCAAGACGAAAGCCGAGGCAGCCTTGGGGATGGTTGAGCCAGCGAGTGATGACGCGAGTGGTTCCGATGGTGAACTGATCGTTGCCGGCCACTTCGGTGAACTGGCGCGCGGCGGACATGGCGCTCAAGTCCACAGGGAAGTAGGGGTGGGCCATCTGGGCCTCGAAAACGCGTTTGAGGCTATCGCGACCGAGGAATTCGGAGCGGAAGCTATAAAAGTGGAAGCGATTCTGAGGCGAGTAGAGAGGGGCAAAGAAAGGGATGCCCTGAATGTGGTCCCAATGGTAGTGGGTGACGAGGATGTGAGCGTCGAGGGCCGGCGAGCCGGCCGCCTCTGACCAACGGCTACCGAAGACGCGGATGCCAGTGCCGCAATCGAGAATGAAGCACATGCCATCCGGGGCGAGCAGGTCCAAGCAAGGGGTATTGCCGCCATAGCGCCAAGTGGCGCGGTCCACCGTGGGAGTTGAGCCGCGCACTCCCCAAAAGGTCAGTTTGGCGGCGTTGTTGGGCATGGCAGAGACTGGTTTGAGCGGGCACAGTCCAGACCCGGAACGGCTCCTGCGCCGCGAATGGACCGAGTCGGAAAGCTCCTAGGCATAGTAGGCAGCGGCTGCGAGCGAAGTCAAATAGGTTCGCGAAGGGGATTTCAATCCCGCTACTGGAAGGAAGAAGGTGAAGGAGCAGGTAACTGTTTCGAGGAGGGCGAGGAAGAAGCTCGGAGGAAAAGGCTGAGAGAGTAGAATTGAGTTCATGCACTTCCATGCGCAAGGGGAGGGCCACGTGCCCGGCCGCAGACGGCCGATGGGCGGGGTGCTGCAGTGGGCCATGGTGGTGACGCTCGGGTTCGTCGGGCTAGAACTGGTGGCTGGGTACCTGGCGAATTCGATTGCGCTGGTCAGCGACGCGTTTCACAACCTCTCCGACGTGCCGACGCTGGTGATTTCCTGGCTGGCCATCCGATGGTCGGAACGCCCTGCGGATTCCGAGAAGACCTATGGCTATCACCGGGCGGGGATCCTGGCGGCGTATACGAACGCGACCCTTCTGGTGCTCGTGGCGCTGTATATCCTGTATGAGGCCTATCAGAGGTTTCGCTGGCCGGTCACGGTGGATGCCGGCTGGATGATTTGGGTCTCGTTGGCGGGCCTGGCGGTGAATGGGGGCATCACGCTGGCGCTGGCTCGCGATCGGCGCGACCTGAACCTGCGAAGCATACTGGTGCACAACTTGGGGGATGCTCTCTCCAACGCTGGCATCCTGGCCGGAGCACTGGTGATCTACTGGAGCGGGGCGAAATGGGTGGACCCCGCGATCGGGGCGGCGATCGGTTTGTTGGTGGTGTGGTCGAGCTACGGAATTCTGCGGGAGTCGAGCCACATCCTGCTGGAAGGGTTGCCGAAACAGATGTTGCTGGAAGAGGTGGCGGGGGCGATGCTGGAAGTGGAAGGAGTTAAGGAAGTGCACGACGTCCATATCTGGACCCTGGGAACGGACCTGTATGCGCTGTCGTGCCACATCCGCATCCCAGACATGCACCTGGAGGAGAGCGAGAGCATCCTGGGGGAGATTCGGGAGCGACTAGAGAAGAGGTTTCACATCACACATACCACGATTCAATTTGAGAGGGCTGGCCTTCCGCGAGAGGCAGGGTTATTCATGCCGGAGCCGCTGAAGCGCTCGAAAGCCTAACGCATCCACCAACGAAGGGGATTAAGAAGGGAGGTGAAGAGAGGTGCCGCGCTCCTCGTTCCAGCGGTGTGTGGACTCGAGGTCGAGATCAGAAAGGGACAGCGAGCGGCGGAGACCTTCGCGGGTGATGTAAGTCAGTTGGCCGCCGGAAGAGCTAAAAGCCACGGCAAAAACAAGGGTGCCGTCGCGCCGAACAAAGACAATTTCCTCCAGCTCGCGCGGGGGATTTGCGGGGCGCTCGGGTTCCAGCACTTCCTCACGGTAGGAAGAACGAGAGCGCGGAGGCCGCTCCGAAGACTCTTCAGCCACTGGGGAGGGTTGAACAATGACGACCGGTGGCTGCTGAACGATGATGATTTGAGCCGGGGGAGCAAAGGAAGGGATGAAAACCGGCAAGGAGGATATGAAATCTGCGGAACGAAAGGACGAGGTGTCGAAGGCACCGGGGTTAACGGCAGCGAGGTGAACGTAGTCGAAGCCGAAACCGGGCACGGGAAAGCTGGAGCGAAGCGGAGACGGATGCCGGACTTGAGAATGGAAGCGCATGCGACCGGAGACATCACCCCGAGCGCGTCGCTGGGCGAAGGTTTCCCGGGCAAACCCAGCGGCTGCCAGAAGGACCAGGAGCCAAATGAAGCGGCGAGTCATTTCCATTGCCCGCTGCTGAATACGATGCAGCAGCCGCGTGCTCTGCTGCATCGAGATTCTACGCCAGAGGGGGTAGAAATGCACGAGTCTGGGGAGGGACAGGCTCTGAGGCGGGCGGATTCAGGGCGTATTTGCCAATGGCCATGAATGGGATTATTGTCTGCGACTGGCAGGCGCAAGCCGTCTGAGCGCGCTTCCCCCCGTGGGCAGGTTGTGCTATAACCTTCGCGCGTTCCGATGAGGGAACGCGAAGTAAACGAGAAGCTCGATCCGTGCGAGGCACAAGCAGCGGAAGCAGCGTCCAACTGCCCAGCCTGCTGGGTGCGGCTGCGATCGAGAGGCTGCAAGTTGATGTGTCCGAGGTGTGGGTACTACATGTCCTGTTCGGATCCGCGCTAAGGGTCGGTTGCAAGAGCTGTCGAAACCGAGGAAGAGACAGGAGGAGGTTCGAACGTGGCACTGAAAATGACGAACCGCGAAGTGGACGGCGTTGCGGTGGTGGAACTGGAGGGCCGGATCGTTCTCGGCGAGGAGAGTAACGCCCTGCGGGAGCGAGTGAAGAGCCTACTGGCCGCCAACAAGAAGAGAATTGTGTTGAACATGGACAACGTGACCTACATTGACAGCGCGGGCTTGGGAACGCTCGTGGCCACGCACCACAGCGCGAAGTCGCAATCGGCCTCGCTGCGGCTCTCTAACCTGGGGTCGAAGTTCCAGGAAGTATTGCAGGTGACCAAACTGCTGACAGTTTTCGAGGTTTTCGACTCGGAAGCAGCCGCCATTCAGAGCTTCAAGTAGAAAGTGCCACTTGGTGAGAGAACGGCAACTCTTCACGGGAAGAGCGACCATTCCTCATTTCAGAGGTTGTTCTCCAGCCGATAGATCGTCATCCCACTCAATAGTTTTGGATAGAAGTCCGTAGACTTTTGCGGCAGGACCTTACCCGCCAAGGCGACATCCATCATTTGTTCAAGGCGGATGGGATTCAGAAGACAGCAGAGCTGAGCGCGTCCCGCATCGACGGCTGCCACAGCCGCATTTATTTCGCGTTCGTAGGTGATGTTCAGTTCTCTGGTTACTGCGTCGGGAGAAATGCCCAAACCTCTTTCGAGAAGGAGCCGATGCAGCAGAATCACGTCGAGGCGCCGCAAGGGAGGAGCTACCTCGGGGAGAAGCGAAGTAAGGTCAGCATCGGGGCGAAGGCGGAACAGTTGGAAGGCACCCGGGAGGTAAACGCCGATCACGTTGCCATGAGCACCTTGGGCGATCAGTTCCACTCGAAACGCAGCGACGCGGGAGGAGCGATCCAAGTCGCCAGAGAGGGGGAATGGCTGGATATCGAAAACAGGAGCGAGCTTCTCCCGGAAGTCAGCCAGGGCCCCGGGCGGGAGGCGAGAAACAACGCGGTGAGTGGCGAGGATCGTGAGGCCCTTGGAACGGGCGTTGAAGAAAGTCATCATTACCTTTTCGTGAGGGGCGTCGGGGGGGGCGCTTCCGGCAGCGCGACATTCGTTGCGGTAGGCCAGAGCGGTTTCGTAGCGGTGGTGGCCATCGGCGATGACCAGTTTCTTGTCGGAGAGGGCACGACGGAGGCGTTGGATGATTTGAGCGTCGAAGATTGGCCACAGGCGGTGAACGACGTCATATTCGTCGCGTAATTCGACGGGCGGAGGCGCGCTGGGGACCTGATCAAGGAGGGACTCAGCTTCCCCGGTGGGGTCGTCGTAAAGCATAAAGAGTTGTCCGGTATGAGCGCCGGTGTGGCGAAGGAGCTCGAGGCGATCTGCTTTGGGCCCGGCGAGGGTCTGTTCGTGACGGAAAACGACACCGGCGGAATAGTCCTCGATGCGGCCGAGGGCGATGAAGCCGGTGCGCACGTGATGCTCAGTAGAGTGAGGGAGTTGGAATTGCTGGGAGTAAACATACACGCCCGGCGAGGGGTCCTGAAGGAGGACACGGCGGTCGATCCAAGTTTTCAAGGCGAGGCCGGCCCTGGTGTAGACATTGTTGGTGGGAGAGTCGTTCGGAAAGGACCTACCTTTTTCTACAGCGATCAAGTTGCAGGGATGCAATGAGTAGTAGTGGTCCTGCATCTGGGGTGTGATTTTGTCGTAAGGCTGGGTGAGGACATCTTCCAGCTTGACCTGGGACGGGCCGTAGCGATAGGCGCGAAAGGGAAAGATTTGTGCCATCGTGAACCTTGAGACCGCAACGAACGAAACGAGCCCAGGATTCTATCAATTCAAGGGCACGCGCCAAAGTGGCCTGCGTCGAAGGCAACCGAGGTAAGGGACCGGGGGAACTCGCATGGCAAAAGGCGGAAGAGGGTGAACGGGGTGACGTAGAATCATGTTTGAGGCTGAGGGACTGTGCGCAACCGGAATGAGGCGGCTAGAAGGTTTGAAGGCGTGCGGGGGCTGATCTTTGACCTGGACGGGACACTGCTTGATTCCAAGCTGGACTTGGCGCTGTCTGTGAATGCCGCAATGGCAGAGATGGTCCGTTCCAAGCTGCCGCACGAGACGCTCTATGGGCTTGTAGGTGACGGTGCGCCCATGCTGATCCAGAGGTCGCTGGGGAATGGAGCGAGCGAAGAAGAGTGCAAGAGGGCGCTGGGGTTTTTCGTGCGGTACTACCGCGAGCACGCTCTGGACAACACCGTTCCGTATCCAGGCGTGCGTGAGGGGCTGGAACTGCTGGGCGAGATGCCGATGGCGGTGCTGACCAACAAGCCGGAACGAGTGAGCAGGTTCATCCTTGAGCGGCTGGGCTTGGCCTCCTATTTCCGAAGAATCTACGGAGGAAATACGTTTGAGCGCAAAAAAACCGGATCCCATCGGCGTGGAGACGGTTTTGAGGGAGTTTGAGCTTGGGCCCCGAGAGGTCATGATTGTTGGGGATTCAGAGGTGGACGTGCAGACAGCAAGAAATGCGGGCACCTGGTCGTGTGCAGTGACATATGGGCTGGGCAGCGAGCGGCTAGTGGGGTGCCAACCGGACGTGTTGGTTGACCGTTTGACTGAATTGTACGAGCACCTGGCTGCATAGGAATGAAGAGCCGCGATGCGGCACACCCCGGCGGGGATCTGCCACGAAGCGGACCTGCGGCGGTCCCGAGGTTAGCTAACGGCTGGAAAGGCTGCTCTCTGAGGTCAGGATCTTCTCGTGAGTGGATT
>Ga0233417_10000110_pt1 | contig 21963 bp, 16 predicted proteins | sample Sed_MG_FD_189023 | JGI IMG/M metagenome (GOLD analysis project Ga0233417, IMG submission 189023) | Sediment microbial communities from Lake Towuti, South Sulawesi, Indonesia - Sediment_Towuti_2014_0.5_MG | ecosystem: Environmental > Aquatic > Freshwater > Lake > Sediment | place: Indonesia... | reverse complement strand
AAACTACTGATGAAACAAAATACACCATCGATTTGATAGATGATTTCAAACATATGCGTATGCGAGGCCTCGTTGCTCCTCTTTTGTATCAAGACTTTAATGAAAAGAACTCAATGCACTTTGGAAATTTAAACGAAGCTCAATTTACTTTGTTCTGGAGATGCTGGGAACACAATCTACGTGTTATAAATGATATAATTCCTATAATAATTCGAAATAAATCATTTGGACCTCCTATGAAATTAATAATGTATGGAATGATAAAAGCAGGCACTTGGGCAATCATGAGATATTTAAAAGGATTGTGTAAGGAACTATTCAATGGCAAACTTCCAGATGAAATAATGGAACAGTATTCTAGAAGCCGTTCTGTTACTGCTCCAGCCTACACTATGTAGAGCTTTTTTCTAATTCTTTTATTGCTGCGTCTGCAAGGGTATTTTTTTTAGGTGTTAAAACCACAAAATAATTCTTATCTGCCCGTTCTGCTGTTTCGACAGATTTGTATTTTTTTGTATTCATATCAAATTCTAAAAGTTTCCCGTCAAGTTTGCCTTTTGTATAGATCATGAGATAAATATTGCCAGTAGTGGGACTTAGAGGAATAATTGCAAAAACATAACCTTTGTAAGAGTTTATTGGCATCATGTTTTTCATTGGAGGCGCAATCGTAGCCATATACACAAATATGTCTTCAGGTGAACTGAATTCTTCAAACTCAAAATTCAATAGTACTGATTTGTTGTGGTAATATAATAATCTAAGTACTCCACAAACTTGTTCTTATATTATTCAGATTAATTGTTTATTACATGATAAATTAGAAATGATTATTATATCATATGACATTATGATTTGATTTAATTAGACCGTGGTTTTGTTTTTTCTAAATTTAGATCTAGTATATCGTAAAAAGATCTTTATTTGATTAATTACTTATTTTTTATTTCTATTTGGATTTGAATTTTTAGATTTTCAAGATTTGGAAAAACAATAAGTTATATTCTTTTAATTTTTTAGAATATGAAAAAATAATTTAGTATTTTGGCACTAGTCTTAGCCTTGTCTTTGCAGAAACAGCAATTATTGATATAATTGCAACTGCAAGTACCAAAGCTGCTATTGCACCAAACTCTGGAACTATCTGTGTACCGATTATCTCAATTTGAGTATCTTCAGCAGCAAATCCTATACTAAGTGTTCTTGATATTTTTGATTTTGTTTCTTTAAAGTTGGTTTCTTCTCCACCAATTAAGACAAAGAATTCATCATCTTCAAGGTCTTTCGGATCAACTGTTTTGCCTACTAGTATGTCATCAGCACTTAGATTAGCTGGTTTCTTTGCATCTATCATGTCTCTTGGTAAAGTTACAGTGATTGAACCATCTTTGAAGGCATCTATTGTTATTATAAGCGCCAAACCTTCAGGATCAATTTCCATATTCTTGACTGTTCCACCTCTTATGATGTATTCAACATCAAACTCTCCTACTCCTTCTACATTAATTGTGAAAACTTTTTTCTCTACTGTGCCTATTTCAGATGAGCCTGTTCCGCCACTAAAAGAAAATATCGTATCCGCTTTTTGTGCAGCTCCATATTGTGCTATTATAGTATAGTTTCCTGCAGCCTTCCACAGCGGACCAGTTGCAAGATATTCTTTTGAAAAACTTCCATCTGTTTTAGGAGTAAATTGATCAATTTGAACTAGCTTACTATTTGAATCCAATATTCTTAGAGTAATAGGTATGCCTTCTCCTGGATTCTTTACAAGACCAGTTACAACGATTGTGTCCCCTTGATCATAATAATCACTATCTGTCTGTACACTAAGTGGTGGAATGTTGTGACTAGATCCAAATACTGAAGTGGTTACACTGATTGAAGAGATTAAAACAATTACAAGTGTATAAGCTACATATCGTAAAGCCATGTTAACTAGGAAAATATCAAGGATAATGAGTATTTATGTATTAATAAAAGAAAAGTTGACTCCAAGTTCTAGTATTTTGGCATCAGTCTTAGCCTTGTCTTTGCAGAAACAGCAATTATTGATATAATTGCAACTGCAAGTACCAAAGCTGCTATTGCACCAAACTCTGGAACTATCTGTGTGCCAATTATCTCTATTTCAGAGTCCCCTTCTAAGAAGTTTATTGTAAGAGTCCTAGAACTTGTTGTTGCTGTCTGCAGCGCATCCACTTCTGCTCCATCTATTAGAATTATGAAGGTATCGTCTTCTCCACTAGTTGTTTTTGCATCTATTAATGTTCTTGGAATCTTTAACGTAAATGCACCGTCGCTTGCAGATTCAATAGATACGATCAAAGCAAGACCCTCAAAATCAATAATCATATCTTTCACTGTGCCCCCTCTTATGTTGTATTCCACATCAAAAGTTCCCTCATTTCCAGCATTCACCTCAAAGATCTCCATAGCAGCTGTTGAAGTGGCACTAGCAAACTCAAAATTTGTTTCAGCAACAACAATTGGGGGTCCATACTGAACTTTCACGGTATATGTTCCATCTTTTTTCCACAACGCACCACTAGCTTTGGCAGTTGTTGTGTATTTTCCATCTTGGGCAACATCTATTTGAGCTACCTGAACTATATTTTGATTAGGATCTAAAATCTGAATCGTTAAAGGTGTGCCCTCTACAATAGCTTTTACTGAACCTGAGATGACAATCATATCTCCATCTTTATATGATAATTTGTCTGTAGAAGCAGTGATAAGAGGTTCTGCAACTTGTGCAAAACTTGGATTTAGACTAGATAATAAAATAGTAATAACTAATAAAAAAAGATGCATGGAAAAAACAGATCTTAAGTCGTATATTTCCTTTACTATAGATTGATGCAAAAAAATGAAAAAGGTTGAAAGTTCTAGTATTTTGGCATCAGTCTTAGCCTTGTCTTTGCAGAAAGAGCAATTATTGATATAATTGCAACTGCAAGTACCAAAGCTGCTATTGCACCAAACTCTGGAACCACGAATGTACCAATGATCTCTATCTCGTCAACTCCACTTTCGAATTGAATTGTTACAGACCTTGTGTCATCAGTTTTTGATTCGCTGTATATGTCCTCTTCTTCGCCGTTTACTAAGACAAAGAATCTGCTATCGTTATTTCCTGATTTTGAATCTAGTACTGATCTTGGTATGTTTAAAGTGATATCTCCATCACTGTCGGCATCAATATGTACTATCAGAGATTTGGAGTTCATATCAATCATTCCACTTTTTACAGTGGCACCGGTGACACTATATGGTATGCAGTATGTCTCTATGCCTGCTTTAACAGCAAGTTCAGATTCTCCACAAATCCCGCCTGTGAAAATCTCCACTTGGACTTCGTTTGATCTACCAATTGATCCATATTGAACTGAAATTGTATAGACTCCACTTTTTGTCCATAATGGACTTGCCGTACTCAGCGTAGTTTCAAAATCACCATTGTCATCAACTATGATTTGATCAACTTTTACAACATTTCCTGTAGGACCAACTACTTTTAGTGTGAGATCAAAGTTGGGGTTTGGATCCTTTACATGACCACCAACTTGAATCATGTTTGGTTGGTTGTAAACTGCCTTGTCTGTCCACACTGAAACAGGTATCAATCGTGCATCATCTTCTCTACCAATACAATCTGGACACGGCAGTTCATCAGCTGCAAAAGCTGGAATGGCTCCCATGACTGCTGCTGTAGCAAGAATAGCGATCAGCGCATATTCTTTATGAGTACTCATATTGCTTCGAATAAAGATGAAACACTATTTATGTATATTTAAAAAGGGTTCTGTCAAATCTACGACTATTCTTATCCTACGACTTTTCAATTGATCGTGACTAGGTAAATTACGAACACTGATGTTTTCTAATTTTACTTACATCATACATTTGTTTCATAACCTTTGGTCTAGATATTTTACTTACAGACTCGTATCATACCTGTTATGTGATAAAAAATTTCAGAATATGAAATTGCTAATTAGTTTTTTGGAAAATACTGAACAAAGCAAAATCTGATTGTTCCATCTTAAGGTTTTACCAAAAATATCAAAAAACATTATATTGTATATAAAGAATAGCCCAACTAGAGCATTTTTTATAAAGGAAATTCTTAAAAGCTGGATCTGCAAAACTTTACAGAATTTTAAAAAGAAAAGGTTGAAAGTTCTAGTATTTTGGCATCAGTCTTAGCCTTGTCTTTGCAGAAAGAGCAATTATTGATATAATTGCAACTGCAAGTACCAAAGCTGCTATTGCACCAAACTCTGGAACTATCTGTGTACCGATAATCTCTATCTCTTCAGCTCCGTCTTGGAAGTGAATTGTTAGAGTCCTGTCGTTAGATGTTGTTTCTTCTTCAAAGTCTACTTCTTCGCCATCTATGAGGACAAAGAAACTATCATCATCGCCATTTATCTTGGCATCGATCAATTCTCTTGGTAGAGTAATGATTAATGTTCCATCACTTGTCGTTTGTATAGACACGATAAGAGATTTGGCTTCTATATCAGCCATGATTCCAAGAACTCTGCCTCCAGTGATACTGTAGCTGACGTCAAAGTCAGTACCTTCTACACGAATCTTCTTTCCTGAAGTTCCTCCAGAAGAACCACTAAATTCAAACGCTGTCTCGTTTGATCTATTGTCACTTCCATATTGTACTTTTACTGTGTATGTGCCAGCAGCTTTCCACAAACCGCCACCTGCAGTAATTGAAGTAGAATATGTTTTGTCAGTTTCCAGATCTAATTGTTGAACTGTTACCACATTTCCAATGGGATTTACAACAACAATGCTAACCTGTACTCCAGAGATGAAATCTTTTGATTCACCAGAGATGACTATGGTTTCTCCGTCTGCATATGATTCTTTATCTGTCGTGACAGTTATTGGTACTGTATCAAAAGGATTTTCTTGTGCAAAAGCTGGAATAGCTACTACAGCTGCAGCCAGAATTGCAAGCAAAGCAAATCCCTTAAAACGAGTACTCATCTTGCTTGGAGTCTTCTCTTTTAACTATTTAAGGTTACGGAAAAAAATATTGACAAAAAACAGAATTTAACGACGGTACCTAGATTACATATATATTAACCTCTCGGTGGAAATTTCGTAGTTTGTGGATTAATGATACATTTACAGCTAATGTTGCTCAAAGAGGATTTTTAATTTGCTGACCAAAAAAGATCACATACTGGTACCAGATCATGTTTATGTTCCAAAGCATGAAATTATGTCAAAAAAGGAAGCAGAAGAAGTCTTAGAAAAGTTTCATACTAAACCTACTGAAATGCCACTTATCTACGTAAATGATCCTGCAATAAAGGGATTAGGAGTCAAGCCTGGTGATATGATAAAAATAACAAGAAAAAGTGCAACAGCAGGTGAAAGCACCTATTATAGATACGTGGTGGAAGAATAATGGTAAACATTTCAAATAAACGCTGGCCAATAATCCAAGATATATTAAAACGAGAAGGAATTGCTAGACAGCACCTTAACTCATATGACGAATTTTTAGAACGCGGTCTTCAAAGTATAATTGATGAAGTGGGTCAAATTGAAATTGAAAGTGCAGAATATCCATACAAAATTCAACTTGGTAAATTAAAACTTCAACAAGCAAGAATGATGGAGCTTGATGGTTCTATAACACATATTGCGCCAATGGAAGCAAGACTGAGAAATGTTACATATGCATCACCAGTAATGCTCGAAGCAAGTGTGGTTGAGGATGGAAAAATTCTAGAATCCAGATTTGTTCATATTGGCGACATGCCATTAATGATAAGATCAAATGCATGTGTCTTACACAATCTTTCTGAACAAAAATTAGTTGAGCATGGTGAAGATCCAAACGATCCTGGTGGATACTTCATCATAAATGGTTCAGAACGTGTAATTGTCGGTTTAGAGGATCTTTCTTATAATAAAATTATTGTTGACAAAGAAATCATTGGCGGAAACATTGTATTCAAAGCAAAAGTATATTCATCAATTGTTGGTTACCGTGCAAAGCTAGAACTTATTATGAAAAATGACGGATTGATTGTCGCAAAAATTCCAGGATCACCAGTCGATATACCTGTAGTTACATTGATGCGAGCACTTGGACTTGAATCAGATAGAGAAATAGCAGCTGCGGTTTCACTTGTTGACGAAATTCAAGATGAACTAGAAGCCTCCTTTGAAAAATCAGGAGATGTACCAACTGCTAAAGATGCCATAGTGTACATTAGCAAAAGAATTGCTCCTGGAATGCTTGAAGAATTCCAAATAAAAAGGGCAGAGACTTTACTTGATTGGGGTTTATTGCCACATCTTGGCAAGCACCCTGATAATAGAAAAGAAAAATCACAGTTTTTGGGCGAAGCAGCTTGTAAATTAATTGAATTAAAACTTGGTTGGCTTACTCCAGATGATAAGGATCATTATGGAAATAAAGTCATAAAGTTTGCAGGTCAAATGCTTGCAGATCTATTCAGAACAGCTTTTAGAAACTTAGTACGTGATATGAAATACCAACTAGAACGATCAGGCCAAAAAAGGGGAATCAATGCTGTAGCTGCAGCTGTAAGACCTGGTATAGTAACTGATAAACTAAACAATGCCATTGCAACTGGAAATTGGGGACGAGGCAGAGTCGGAGTAACACAGCTTTTAGACAGGACTAATTATCTTTCTACAATAAGTCACCTTAGAAGAATTCAATCTCCACTTAGCCGAAGCCAACCAAACTTTGAAGCAAGAGATTTACACGCAACTCATTTTGGCAGAATTTGTCCAAGTGAAACCCCCGAAGGATCAAACTGTGGATTGGTAAAGAATCTTGCACTTTCTGCAATCATATCGGTAAATGTTCCATCTGAAGATATAATTGAAAAACTCTATGATCTGGGTGTAACTTATGTTTCAGAAGCAAAAGATGAACTAAAAAAAGAAGGAGCTAGAATCTTTGTAGATGGAAGATTAATTGGATATTATAAAGATGGACAGAAGCTTGCAGATTCATTACGCGAACTTAGACGTAACTTCAAAATTCATCCACATATTGGTATATTCTTGTATCAATCTAACATTGAGGGTTCAACAAAACGACTCTATGTCAATTGTAATGCAGGAAGAGTCTTACGTCCATTGATTGTTATAAAAGATAACAAATCACTTTTAACACAAGAACTAATAGACAAAGTCAGTAAAAAATTCCTTTCATGGAATGATCTTCTCCACATGGGAATAATTGAACTAGTAGATGCAAATGAAGAAGAAAACTGTTACATCACTATGGATGAAGAAAATATAAAAAAGCATACTCACATGGAAATCTTTCCATCTGCAATATTGGGTGCTGGTGCATCAATCATACCTTATCCAGAACATAATCAATCTCCACGAAATACATACGAATCTGCTATGGCAAAACAGAGTCTTGGATTTTCTACACCACTGATGAATGCAAGTACATATGTAAGACAACACTTTATGCTATATCCTCAAACCCCAATTGTTACAACAAAAGCTATGGGACTTTTGGGGCTAGAAGATAGACCTGCAGGACAAAATTGTATTGTAGCTGTATTACCTTTTGATGGGTATAACATAGAAGACGCAATAGTTCTTAGCAAATCATCAGTAGAGCGAGGACTTGGACGAACTTTTTTTTATAGAATCTATGAAGCAGAAGCAAAACAATATCCCGGAGGCATGCGTGATAACTTTGAAATTCCAAACGCAGAAGGAAACATACGTGGATTTAGAGGAGACAAAGCTTACCGATTATTAGAAGAAGACGGTGTAATTGCAACAGAATCTATGGTACAAGGAGGCGATATTCTGATAGGAAAAACAAGTCCACCACGATTTATGGAAGAGTACAGAGAATTTGAAGTAAAAGGTCCTTATCGAAGAGACACATCTATTGGCGTAAGACCATCTGAAAACGGTGTTGTAGACAACGTAGTGATGACCCAATCACATGATGGTGGAAAGATGTACAAAATACGAGTAAGGGATACAAGAATTCCTGAAATTGGTGATAAATTTGCATCAAGACACGGTCAGAAAGGTGTTATTGGTATGCTAGTCAACCACGAAGATCTACCATATACTGCGGATGGTGTTGTTCCAGATGTTTTGATTAATCCCCATGCATTTCCATCTAGAATGACAGTAGGGATGTTTCTTGAATCTGTAACAGGTAAGGCCGCAGCTTTACGTGGAACAAAAATGGATGGTTCCGCATTTGTTGGCGAAAAATTAGACGATGTAAAAGGTGTTCTAGAATCTGCCGGATTCAAATACTCTGGGAAAGAAATGATGTATGATGGAAGAACCGGAAAAGCATTTCAAGCAGAAGTTTTCATTGGTGTAGTATATTATCAAAAGCTCCATCATATGGTTGCTGACAAGATACATGCTAGAGCTAGAGGACAAGTCCAAATGTTAACAAAACAGCCAACAGAAGGACGTGCTCGTGGTGGTGGATTGAGATTTGGAGAAATGGAAAGAGATTGTCTGATTGCGTATGGTGCTTCAATGATGTTAAAGGACAGATTGCTTGATGAATCTGACAAGGCTGACATTTACATCTGTGAGAGATGTGGTCTAGTATCATATTATGATATAAAACAAAGAAAATTTGTTTGTCGGGTGTGTGGGGATAAGGCTAAAGTGACTTCAATTTCAGTTGCATACGCATTCAAATTATTATTGCAAGAGATGATGAGCTTGGATGTTGCTCCTAGACTTTTGATTAAGGAGAGAGTATAATGGCACTTGAAACAATCAAAGTGATTGATGGAATCAGATTCTCAGTTTGGTCGCCTACTGAAATAAGAAAATATTCAGTTGCTGAAATCACGGCTCCTGAAACCTATGATGAAGATGGTATGGCAGTGCAAGGCGGACTAATGGATGGAAGACTCGGAACTTTGGAGCCAGGACAAAAATGTGTAACTTGTGGAAATACCGCAGCTAGATGTCCTGGACATTTCGGTCACATAGAACTTGCTGAACCAGTTTTACATATTGCATTTATCGATAATATCTACAAACTTCTTCTAACTACTTGTAGATCATGTGCAAGACTAAAAATTTCACAAGAAGACCTTGAAGAGTATCACAGAATAAAAAGCAAAGAAGCCGCATATACCGTAATTTCAATAAAACATATTCCTGATGAAATAATTGAAAAAGCAAAAAAAGAAAAAACCTGTCCACACTGTGGCAAATCTCAATATGATATGATATTTACAAAACCAACAATCTTTATAGAAAAGACTGAGCTTGGAGAAAATAGATTACTTCCAATCACAATTAGAGAAAGATTCTCACATATGATTGACGATGACCTGAAACTTTTGGGATATGATCCTACCACTGCAAGACCCGAATGGTTTATTCTACAAGTCTTACCAGTTCCGCCTGTTACTGTAAGACCCTCCATTATACTGGAAACAGGAATACGATCTGAAGATGATTTAACACATAAACTTGTGGATATAATTAGAGTGAATCAAAGATTGAAAGAAAGCAAAGACGCAGGAACTCCGCCTCTTATTGTACAGGATCTTGTTGATTTGTTACAATATCACACAACCACATATTTTGATAATGAAGTTTCTGGAATTCCACAAGCTCACCATAGATCAGGCAGACCACTAAAAACTCTAACACAAAGATTAAAAGGAAAAGAAGGCAGATTCAGAGGTTCACTTTCAGGAAAAAGAGTTGACTTTTCTAGCAGAACTGTGATCTCTCCAGATCCCAATCTTGATCTATCTGAAGTTGGCGTTCCAGAATCTGTAGCAATCAAACTCACAATACCAGAGGTAGTGACAGAATGGAACATTGAAAGATTAAAGAAACTTGTCATTAACGGCCCAATCAAATTTCCTGGTGCTAATTATATTGTTAGACCAGATGGAGTTAAAATCAGACTTGACTTTGTAGAAGACAGAGAAACTATAGCAAACAATATCGAAATTGGTTATCTAATAGAACGACATCTTTCAGATGGTGACATAGTAATGTTTAACAGACAACCATCTCTGCATCAAATGTCCATTATGGCTCACTATGTGAAAGTTTTGCCAGGAAAAACTTTCAGATTACACCCCTCTGTATGTCCTCCATACAATGCTGACTTTGATGGAGATGAAATGAATTTACATGTACCACAAAGTGAGGAAGCTAGAGCAGAAGCAATTCTATTGATGCGAGTTCAAGATCAATTAATTTCTCCAAGATATGGTGGTCCAATAATTGGGGCTCTACGTGATTTTATCACTGGAGCCTATTTGTTAACAAAAGATGGAACAACCCTTACACCACAAGAGTTTGCAAATCTTGCAATGATCGCCGGATACAATGGAACTTTCCCAGAACCTGCAATCAAAAATAAAAGTGGTGGTCTCTACACAGGAAAACAACTTTTCTCTCTTTTCATGCCAAAAGATTTCAATTATGTTATTACGTCAAAATGGTCTAAAGGAACAAAAGGTCCTACAAAAGATGTTGTTATTAAGAATGGTCAATTAATTAGTGGTGTAATTGACAAGGCATCAATTGGTGCTGAAGAACCAGATAGTGTATTACATAGGATTACAAAGGATTATGGATATGATGAAGCAAAGAAATTCTTAAACTCTATACTGATAATGTTAAAACAGTTTATCACTCATTATGGATTCAGCTACGGATATTCTGATCTCGAACTTGCACAAAAAACAAAAGAAAACATTGTTACCGGAATACATGAAACATATGAAAAGGTTTACGATCTAATATCTCAAGCAAAGAAAGGAACATTACAACTTAGTAGAGGACTTTCTGCAGAAGAGGCATTAGAGGCATATATTGTAAATGAGCTTTCAAAAGCAAGAGACAAGGCTGGCGGTATGGCTGATAAATCCTTTGATGAAACAAATTCCGGTAGAATAATGGCAACCACTGGTGCTAGAGGTTCGTCATTAAACATAGGACAAATGGCAGGAGCGTTAGGTCAACAATCAATCCGTGGAAAAAGAATTCATAAAGGATACAATAACAGAGCTCTGCCACACTATAAAGAAAATGATACAAATCCTGATGCTAGGGGGTTTGTAAAATCAAACTACCGGGAGGGTCTTTCCACTTTAGAATTTTTCTTCCATGCAATGGGAGGACGTGAAGGACTAGTAGATACAGCAGTAAGAACACAACAAAGTGGTTACATGCAAAGAAGATTGATTAATGCACTTGAACACCTTAAGCTAGAATATGATGGAACCGTAAGAGATCCACATGGTCATATAATACAATTCTTGTATGGAGAGGATGGAATTGATGTTGCAAAAAGTGATCATGGTGAAGCATTTAGAATTGAAAGATTGATAGAATCTGAAACTATAGTTGATTCTGGTAAAAAAGCAACAAAAGAAGATATTGCAGAATTTGCTAAAAAATACACAAAGACGTTCAATCCGAGACTTACAAAATTGGTTCAAGATGCATTACTTGAAGCAAAATTAAGTAAAGAAGGAATAGAAAAAGTGTGTAAGAAAGCACTTGAATTGTATGAAAAAGCCAAGGTAGAACCTGGTCAAGCAGTAGGCATAGTTACAGCACAATCAATTGGTGAACCTGGTACACAAATGACACTCAGAACATTCCATTTTGCAGGAATTAGAGAAAGGAACGTAACTTTGGGTCTTCCAAGACTAATTGAGCTTGTTGACGCACGAAAAAAACCGCTTACCCCGACAATGGATATTTACCTTGAACCCAAATTTAAAAAGTCAAAGGAGAAAGCCATACAGGTAGCTCGTGAGATTTTACATACAAAAATCATCGCATTGATATCTAGTACAGAGACTGATTATTCAACAAAGATAAAACTAAACCTGAATCCAGATAAACTAAAAGAGAGAGCATGTACCGTTGCTGATGTAGAAGAAGCACTCCAATCATCAAAAAAGAAATTTGAAATCGAAACAAGTGGTAATTCTATCACACTTACTCTTGCTGAGGAGTCTGACGCACAAACAATACTTGCTCTTAGAAATAAAATTCTTGGAACAAAAGTAAAAGGTGTAGCTGATGTGGAAAGAGTTACAATTGTACAACAGGATGATGAATGGGTTATACAAACATCTGGCTCTAACATTGCTAAAGTCTTCGAGGTTGAGGGAATTGATAAAAAAGACATTCGCACAAACAATGTCTTTGAAATTGCAAATACTCTTGGAATTGAAGCAGCACGTAATGCGTTAATAAATGAACTTAGTACAACACTTGAAGATCAAGGCTTAGAAGTAGATATTCGATACATCATGCTTGTAGCAGATTTGATGTGTTCTAGAGGATATATGCAACAAATTGGTAGACATGGAATTGCTGGAACAAAAACTAGTGTTCTTGCAAGAGCTGCATTTGAAATCACAGTTCCTACAATTGCAGAGGCAGCATTAGCCGGTGAGGTTGAGCAACTCAAAGGTGTAACAGAAAATGTTATAGTTGGTGCAAACATCCCAGTGGGAACAGGCACCGTAGATCTTTACATGAAGGTGGTAAAAAACGAGTAAACTTTTAGAAAAAATAATCAAAGACGCAATGGAAGACAATAAATGTTCTCTTGGTGCAAAGGAAGTAGTAACTTCAATAAAAAATTCTAAACTTGTAATTTTATCTGACTCTGTTCCAAAAAACATACTTCAAAAAATACACGAAACTGCTAAAAATTCTAAAGTATCAATTCTAAATTTCAAAGGATCATCTGTAGCACTCGGAAGACTTTGTGGTACGCAATTCAGAATCTCCACTCTCTCACTAAAAACTCTGAGTGATACAAATCTTAAATCAATTTTAAAGGAAGCGGAACAGGAGATCCGAGAATAAATGTCTTATTTTTTAACAATTGTTTATCAAGCTTTAAATGAGCCACACATGGAATCGACTTTAAAATAGACGTAGACATGACAGAAACAATCAAACTAACTACAGACCAAATTAAATTAATGTCACTATTCCAAAATGTGACTGGTGCAACAGCGAGAGATTGTATAGAAGATGAAAAACTAGATAGAGTGATATTTGTTGTTAATCAAGGAAAGATGGGTCTTGCAATTGGCAAAGGCGGAACTACAATCAGAAACTTACAAAATGTAGTAAAAAGAAATGTAGAGCTAGTCGAGTACGCAGAAGATCCAATAGAATTTCTGAAAAATACACTAAATCCAAAACTGATTTCTGAAGTCAAAATAAACAAAAGATTGGATGGGTCTACGCAAGCAATAGTTGTAGTTGATCCAAAAAAGAAAGGCATAGTAGTAGGACGAGAAGGTCGTAACGCTGAAAAAGCACGTCTTCTAGCAAAGCGATACTTTCAAATCTCCAGCGTTTTGATACAAAGTCCAGAAAAAATAATGGAGTGACAACGCATGGCAAAATCTCCACTTGGCTTATTTTCAGGAAGAGTTCTCAAAGATAAAAGAAAGAAACAACGATGGTCTATAGGAACTTACAAAAGAAGAAACTTGGGTCTTAACAAAAAAGCAGATCCATTAGGTGGTGCTCCACAAGCAAGAGGTATTGTTTTAGAAAAAGTAGGTATTGAAGCAAAACAACCAAACTCGGCCGTAAGAAAATGTGTTCGTGTTCAACTCATAAAAAATGGAAAAACAGTAACTGCCTTTTTACCAAGAGACGGTGCAATGAATTTTGTTGATGAACATGACGAAGTACATGTTGAAGGAATGGGTGCAACTATGGGTGGAGCAATGGGAGATATTCCTGGAGTGAGATGGAAAGTCTTCAAAGTAAATGGCACTTCATTAAAAGAACTTGTATATGGAAAGAAAGAAAAACCAAGGAGATAAGTATGGTAGAAACAGCTAATCTTTTACTTTTTAGAAAATGGAATCTCTCAAATATTGAAATAAAAGATCCAGGATTAAAAAATGCTATCTCTGTAAAAAAGACTATAATACCTTTGACTTTTGGTCGTTCAGCACTTAAACGATTCAACAAAGCCGAAGTCAACATAGTAGAAAGACTTGCAAACAAACTCTTGCATTTTGGAAAAAAATATGCAAAAAACACTGGAAGAATGGGTGGTAAGAAAACTCGTTCAATTAATACAGTAAAAGCAGCATTTGAAATCATAAACTTGAAGACTGGAAAGAATCCCATAGAAATATTGGTAAGGGCAATTGAATATTCCGCACCAAATGAGGATACGACAAGAATAGTTTACGGTGGAACTGTTTACCATGTCTCCGTAGATGTAGCTCCATTACGAAGAGTTGATCTTGCATTAAGATTTATTGCAGAAGGTGTACGTGACGCATCATTTTCAAACCCAAAAGCAATGGAGGAAAATCTTGCAGAACATTTGATATTAGCTGCAGCAAATGATATGAATGCACCTTCTGTCAAGAAAAAGAACGAGCTTGAAAGAATAGCTATGGCTTCAAGATAAAAGTTACAAAACTATACAATTATACAAAAGAGTAGCCCGAGGCAGATTCGAACTGCCGTCCCCAGGTATCCTCTCCTAAGATCCAGAGCCTGGAATCCCTAACCCAAAAATTGTTTGGCCACTAGACTATCGGGCTACCGAAACGAGTGTGATTAGCTCAGAATATAATTATTCCCTCTACTTAATTACTAAAATCAATATTTTGTTTTATTTCTCCTTGGAATCTTCTATTTGATACTAGCTTCACGTATGGCTGTTGCATAATCACAATCTGCTTTAAGCCGCATATATGGAATCAGTCTATAATGAATTGAATAAAGATCCTTTTCCTTGTATAACATTCCTTTTAATAATAATGAGACAAAACCACCTGCAATTCTTGATGGTGGTATATTCAATTCTTTACATACATCATTTCTTTTTTTCTTGTATTGTTCCATTGTAAAACTGACGTTATTTAGCTCTAAAATTAGAGGCCACATGACTTTCTCCCAAACTAATCTTCTGTTATGAGTAGCAGAAGCATATTTGCCTTTTTCTTCCAAGATTGATAACGTTCAAAAGTTGAGTTGTAATTTATTAATTAATGCATAAAGAACTTGAGGAATCACTTGAACTCTTATCAAAGGATTGGGATATTGATCCGATAGTACGAAATTTCATTTTAGGTAATCGTGATGATGTTTCAGAATTTACAATAAAAGTAAAAGATGTTGTTTTTCATATCCCATATTTGACTAAAGAAAATAGTTACATTATATGGAAATGTTATTGGCCTGACTGTCATAACTGTTGTAACCGACAAGGTAGATTGCCACTGACATCAAATGACCTTATTACAATTAGTAAAAATCTCAAATATCAAAAAACTTCTGATTTTATAAAAAATGAAACTAATATAGCCACTTGGCAAGAAATTGGTCCTTCTGGTAATGTAAATACAACTATGACCATGATCAATTTAAAACGAAAAGAGAACGAAACTATCGATGAAGACGGAACACATATTCCATGTAGATTTCTAGACGACAAAGGTTACTGTGGTTTACATCCGGGAAGACCTGGGGTGTGTTTTTTGTATCCTTTTTCATCATGGCTTGAAAATGAAAAAGGTCGGGCACGAGTACATGCAACTTTTCAATTTACTGGAGATTGTCCTGGATTTTATATTTCAAAATCACTAGATCCCATGAAAGATATTCTATTAGAATATTCTAAAATCATCTATGAATATAATATGAAATCAAACAGGACAATTCGAGAAAATTTTGGTTCAGTTACTTTTGGGTTCTAGGCTCTTGCCACCTTCATCATATCGCCAATACGAATCTCCATCCCAAATCTTTTTTCATTCTTTTTCATATATCTGTAAATAGATATTAAATCAGCGAAATGTTTTATCATTCCGAACTTGGAATCCATTTTGTTTCTAACGAATTCCAAAACCTTTGGATATATGGAAAATTTTTCAAGAACCCGTTTTCTGTATTTCTCCTTGTCATAAATATTTTCTAAAAATATGTCTGCACAAGTCATACTTGGAATGATTCCTTCCCCTAAGAGTGGATAAACAGTACCAATTGATTCACCTACACCAACTACTTTACCATGATAGAAAGGTTCACACATGTCTGGTGTTGCAAGACGTATTGGTCTTCCAACAGTTTTGATAACCTTGCCTCCATATCTTTTTAAAAACGCATCAGTCTCTTCTACATGTTTTCTATTTTTGTCGCCAGCACCTATGTGGGCAAGTTTCTTTCCTAAAGGAAAATACCAAAAATATCCAGTAATCGCTGAGAATGGTTTCAAATAAAAATCATCAAAAGGTACTTGATCCTCATATTCTACCTTGTATTGATAGGTAGGCAAATAAAAATCTCTGGCAGGTTTTGGAAGATATGTTCTGTAAAAACCAGTTGCATCTACTACAAGATCAAATTCTGATTCCAAGTTTTCAATCTTAGGTGTTGTGTTGTAATGGATCTTACACCCTTTAGCCATGTCTTTGATTAAGCGAATTTTATCATAAGTGCATAATCCACTTAATTTTATACTAAATCGTTCAGAATTCATATCTACATACATGTTTTTTCCATCATGTATTACATACTCATTAAAATCAAGATCGCATTTTTGTGCAAAATTTTGCATTGGCCCTTTTGTTGTACCCCATGCACAAATTGAATCATGAGTTTCTTGTGTAGATCTTTCAAATCCAACTACATCATGTTCATTTTTTAATCTTGAAAGAAGATATCCTCCAGCAACTCCAATACCTACAACTGCTATTTTCATAAATCTAATTCTTAAAATACCTAATAAAAGGATGTTTTCAATTGTTGCTACAACCATTTTAGGAATTGACTTTATTCGATCAATATGGCTGGTTTAAATGGTCTTGCAGTTCTAGCTTTGTTCTTGGGATCATATTTCTTTGGATCAGATTCAGAAAATACCTGAACATTTACTCCAAAGTCATTTTGAACAAGAGAATCAAGTTCTGAAAGAATTTTCTTCTCATCTATGATGTTATTTTTTACTTTTGCTTGCCTTGACTCTATAGGTTCAGAAAGTATATCATTAACAGTTTTTTTAACAAAATCTGGATCTTTTTTTACAAATTCTGTTTCCTTATCAGAAATAAGTAATTTCATTAAAACTCCTATGTTCATTTCACCTTTTATGACGTTGGAAAGGATTTTTTGATAAGCTTTGTTCTTCCAAGATTCTGAAGTGTAAATGATGATCTTCTTTGGAGTAATTTTAGTTACTTTAAGAATATTCCTAATATCATCCATGGTTGACTTCAAGAGATTCTCTAATTGTAGCGATTTACTATCAATATCCTCATTATGTACTAATGGCCAAAGTGATTTTGAAACTAAACTCACATTTCCCAATTTTTCCCACATTTCTTCTGCAATATGTGGCGCAAATGGAGCTAGCATTGCAACCCTTGTAGATAATACACTGTTAAGCGTCCCAGAGATATCTGTTCTATTCTTGGCATTTGTTCTCTTAAGATACCACTGTATGTCGGAATCAAACTCATATAATACATAATGGAGCGCCTCACGTAATCTCATTTTTTCCATAGCTGATGTAGTCTCCAAAACTAACTGCTGCAACCTACTTAAAAGCCACCTATCCTCTTGTTGAAGATTTGATTCTTTGTTTAATTTGTATTTAGAACAATCTTCTAACATATTTTCAAGCTTATTTTTGATTCCTTTTACTGCTTCAAGATTGAAATCTGCATCTTGTAAGAGTTCTGCAGAAATTAATATTGCTAATCTAATAGGGTCTGCACCATAGGTTCGTATTGCATCACGAAGAGGAATGATATTTCCCATTGATTTTGACATCTTTTTTCCATCCATCAGAACTGAACCATTGACAACAATCTCTTCTGGCCAGTATTTCTTTGGGAAAATTGCAATGTGATTAAATACAAAAAATGTCAAATGATTTGGAACAAGATCTCGGCCGGAATGTCTTGCATTTACAGGATAGAAATATGAAAATTCATTTTTGATACTTTCCAAAAGATTTTCTGTTATTTTGCAATTAGCAGCAACTTTCTTGATATCTCCCTCCGACAAGAATATGTAATCAAAAAATTCATCTTCTAGATTTTCAGCAGTAATTTGTTTTTCGTTAACATACTTTGCAAGAATATAATATGCCATGTAAATTACAGAATCAGAAAGACTTTCTATTATCCAGTTTTTATCCCATGGCAACTTGGTTCCTAAACCATGTTGTCTTGCACAAGCTCTCTCACGTAACCAATCTACTACGTAATTGAATTCATTACGTATCTCCTCAGGAAGAATTTTCATCTCATTGATACAAGAATGTGCATCTTTCTTCCAATTTTTGTTAGAATAATCCAAAAACCACTGGTCATTTAGGATCTTTACAACACATTCGGCACCACATCTACATCTGACAGGTCCATCATTTAGTTCAAATAGAATATCTGCATTTTTTTGTTGTAAAATCCAATTTTTTACATCTTCTTTAACATCCGCAATTTTTTTTCCTGCAAATTGATTTGTATTGTTTTTTAATATTCCATCATAGAACTCTTTTCCATAAAGCTCTTTTGTAGCCTCTTCAAGATGCGGACTATTTTGGTCATCTATTTTGAACTTTTCTATAATTTCTTTAGCAGGAATCTCTCCATATCCTTCAGTTTGTATTATTGATATTGGTTTTATTGCTCTAATAGAATTCAAAATCTCCGGTTCAAAACTACCTGGATTTTTCTTGATATCTTCTAAAGCTTGATAGTCAAACGGTGCATGAGCTGGTACAGACATCACCATCCCTGTACCATTTTCACTTTTAACAAATCTTGCAGGAAGTATCACCACATACTCATTTTTTTCCGGAATTTTGACTTTCTTACCAACTAGAGCAGAACCCTTAATCTCGCTAATTAAAATGACTTTTTTATCCATAAATTCCAGCTTTCGTGCACACTCTGCACTTACAATCCAATTCTCGCCTTCTACATCAATAATTTTGTATGTTACATCTGGATTTGTCCAAAGATTTGTAACACCAAATATTGTTTCTGGCCTGAGTGTGGCTGTTGGGATGATGTATTTATCATATCTAAACTTGATAAGCACATATTCAGTAAAAGCAGGTTCTACATCTCCCAAAGTATCATGTTGTGATACTGGATTCTGATCTTTTGGGCACCAACCAACTGGATGAGAGCCTTGTATGACAAGATTCTTGTTTTTCAGTTTTCGAAATTGCCATTCTATAAATTTGTTGTATGCGGGATCAACCGTTGTAAATTCCCTTCTCCAATCTATAGAATATCCCATCTCTATCATACCTGATTTTATCTCTTGATGGAAATATCTTGCAATTTTTATAGGCTCTGAAAATTCTTTTATGTGCTGTTCGGGTACTTTGTAAATTGTTCTGAATGCCTCGATCAATTCTTTATCATTTTCTTGAACACGTCTTGCCATTCCAAGAATTGGAGTTCCTGTATAATGAAATCCCATTGGGAAAAGTACATTGTATCCACACATGCGCATAAATCGTGCGTGTACGTCAGCTAAAGTGTAGGTTCTTCCATGTCCTATGTGTTGCGGTGAATTTGGATAGGGATAAGCTACTGTTACAAAAAATTTTTTCTTCTCAGAAGGATCTACTTCAAAGTATTTTTCATCTTGCCATCTCTTACGCCATTTAGATTCTATTGATAACCAATCTGTCAAAAAATCACTTAGCCAAAATTGATTGTTCTACCGCAAGAAGTGCATCTTTTAGCTTTGAAACATCCTTTCCTCCACCTTGACCAAAACTATCATTACCGCCTCCAGCACCACCAAGAACCTTTGAAATATCCATTGCCAAATCGCCAGCTTTTTTGATCTTTGCAGCTTCCAAGCCTGCAAATATAATTATTCTTATTCCACCATTTTTCAAAATTAAAGCACAGTATATCATTTTAGAGTCAAGTTTTATTACCTGTTCCCCAACTGCAATATGAAATTCTTCATCAAGTTCTTCGTCTACAGTTGAGTATAATTTTATTTTTCCTAAATTCTTTGCATCTGAAATTGCACTTTTTGCAGTAGATGTAGAAACTCGTTTAACAAGCTGTTTCAGTTTTCTCTTAGAAGTATCAGCATCTGACATAGCATGTTCAAACGATTCTAATATTTTCTCTTTACTAGAACCTAATGACTTTACAATCTGTGAAATTTTTCTATCCTGTTCCTGCGTATATTTAATAGCTGTATCCCCTGAAACAAACTCCATTCGTACAACCCCATCTTGAATCCTTTCAGCTTTTGTTATCTTTATCAAACCAAGCTCTCCTGTTTTCTTTACATGAGTTCCACCACATGCTTCTACATCAAATCCATCAATGTTTACAATTCTGACTGACTTGACTGGAACTACTCCTCCTTGATATATTCTGAATCCAAATTTTTGTTCAGCCTCACCCCTTTCATACTCATTTATTAAAACGGGTAGATTTTTTCTGATGGTAAGATTTGCTAAACTTTCTATCTTTGTGATATCTTCTTCTGTTAGGTTTGAATGATGCGTTATGTCAAGTCTACCATAATCTCTTTCCTTGAACGCAGAATGTTGCCATATCCATGAACCCAACGTGTTTCTTGCTGATGCGTTTAACACATGCGTACTAGTGTGATTTCTTGTTACTCCATAACGACGGATATGATCAATTTTACATTTTACCATCTCGCCTTCTTTTGGGGTACCTCCTTTCAATTCATGAACAATGACATTTCCATGTTTGTTTACATCTATTACATCATAATCTCCAATCTTTCCATGATCTGGTTCTTGGCCGCCTCCTCTTGGATAAAATGAAGTCCTATCTAAAACAACTAATTTCTTATTAATAATCCTGAGAACCTTGGCTTCAAATTCCATAGGATCTTCTTTGTAGTAAAGAGGCTCAGTGTCTGGTATGCCTTCTATGTTGAGAACTTCCTTCTTTTCAGCTCTTTCTGATTGATGGAGCTCTGACAATTTCTCATAAAAAGTAGATGGAATTTCTGAGATTATCCCCGCCTCCTTTAGAAAATCAGGAGTAATGCCATCAGATTCGTATAGTCTGATTAGATCATCTACTGTTAATTTTTTATTTTGAGTCTTTATGGTATTTGCCATGCTTCTCATTCTGGTTTTTGATTCTGCATATCTTTCTCTTTCTATTCCAATTATCGTTTTTACTTCCTCACGAGTTTCTTGCAGCTCAGGATAAGTAGATTTCAAATAATCAATATGCATATCTGCTAATTCTCTTAGATCAAGATTCCAACCTAGTCTGTCCATTATAGCAACTGCTCTTCTCAAAATCATTCTCAAGTTGTAACCGCCTCCTACATTACTTGGAAGAGCTCCGTCTGAAATTGCAAATACCAAAGTTCTCAGATGATCAGCAATAAGGTATATCCCTTCAAGAGGAACTATCATTTTATTGAATTTTGTCTCGTCTATTCTTGCTTGGTTTATTGCATTCTTTCTAACTTGTGTTAAATCACTGTACCTTCCAAGTCCTTTTGATATTGCAGTGAAATATGATGACAATATATTTGAGTCTACGTCTATCCCAATTTTTTGGATTAAATTATTTGTAATAGGACCAAAACAACAATCATACGCGGTTGGAGTTCCCATCGTTATCCAAGCAAATCTCTCAAGACCAGCTCCCATGTCTATTATCTTTTGTTCTAATACTGAGTAATTTTTCAAATCCCCTTGAAATTCTGTAAATACTGCATTTCCAAGTTCAAGACCTCGTACAAAATATTCTAGTGAAGACCCAAATGAACCTCCTCCAGCCCACACATCTTCTACAAACACAATTTCTTTTTTATCTATTCCAAATCTTTCAGTTAAAAGCCTAAAATCTAATTCCATACATCTGTCCTTCCAATATCCTTCTGAGTTTGGTATACTGTGCTGACCAATAATAC
>Ga0233417_10000109_pt1 | contig 21967 bp, 22 predicted proteins | sample Sed_MG_FD_189023 | JGI IMG/M metagenome (GOLD analysis project Ga0233417, IMG submission 189023) | Sediment microbial communities from Lake Towuti, South Sulawesi, Indonesia - Sediment_Towuti_2014_0.5_MG | ecosystem: Environmental > Aquatic > Freshwater > Lake > Sediment | place: Indonesia... | reverse complement strand
TTGAGGAAGACGCGGCGATTGTCGGGGCAGGGGTCAACGTTAACCACAACTCCTTCCACGCAGAACTGGAGGGGCTGGCAACCTCCCTGCGCTTGGAGACCGGGCGGGAGCACAGCCGGGAGCATCTGCTGGTGCGGTTCCTGGAATGCCTCGATCACTATACGGACCGTCTTACCCGCGAGGGCCGCGACGTAATCCTGGCCGAGTTCACAAGCCGTTCGAGCTACGCGCAAGGCAGGCGTGTCCGAGTCAACCTGGGCGGCGAACAAGTGCAGGGATGCACCGACGGGCTGGATCCGTCCGGCTTCCTGGTCTTGCGGAAAGACGACGGTACACGTACCCTGATTCTGGCGGGCGAAGTGCGGCCGGCTTGAGATTGCGGGCACGGGACAAGCCATGCTACTGGCTCTGGATGCGGGCAACACCAACGTCACCATCGGGGTATTCGATGGGGCGCGGCAGATCACGCACTGGCGGTTGCGGACCGTGCACGATCAGACCGCGGATGAGTGGGGCATTCTGTTGCGGAGTCTCTTCGAACGGGACTCCGTAAAGCTGGCCGATATCGACGGCGTGATTGTGGCCAGCGTAGTGCCTCCGCTGGATTCGACGCTGGCGGCGATGGCCCGCCGCTATTTCCATCGAGAGCCCCTATTCGTCACTTCCGCTACGGACACCGGCATGCGCATCTGCTACGACAATCCCAAGGAAGTCGGCGCCGACCGGATAGTGAATGCTGTGGCAGCCTACCGCAAATACGGCGGGCCGTGCGTGGTCGTGGATCTGGGCACCGCCATAACGTTTGACGCCGTCTCCGCCATGGGCGAGTACCTGGGAGGCATCATCTGCGCGGGTATCAATATTTCCATCGAAGCGCTCTTCGCCAAGACGGCGCGTCTGCCTTTGGTGGATTTCCTGGCGCCGGACCGGCTCATCGGGACCAATACAGTCGGCAGCATGCAGTCGGGCCTGTATTTCGGTTCGATTGCGATGATCGACGGCCTACTGGAACGGCTGTACCAGGAATTGGGACCCGCGACTCGGGCGGTGGCCACAGGGGGCCAGGCGCAGCTCATCGTCGAAGGTTCCAAGTACCTCGAGACCGTCGATGACAACCTGACTCTCGAAGGCTTGCGGTTGATCTGGGAGCGCAATCGCGGCCATGGCTGAGCCAGAAGAGCAGGCGTCCGGTACGCCGTGCGAGGGCGAACCCGGTGAGTGGCGTTACAACTACTTCAATTACTTCACGGAGATTGAAGAACACTTCCAACGCACCCGCGGCACCGGATTGTTTCTGGTGTCACCTCTGGACTGGGCGCTGATCGAAACCTGGAAAGAATCGGGCGTACCCCTGGCGGCCGTGCTGCGCGGCATCGACGAAGCATTTGCCAAGTGGCGCAGCCGGAAGTCGAAGGTGCAGGCGATCAATTCGCTGGCCTACTGCGCGCAGGCGGTGCTCACGGCCGCACAGGCCATGGCCGGAGTGGCGCCGGCGGGCCCGGCGAGTAAGACGATCTCCGCTCCGTTCGAGATGGAGGAAATCAAGAGCTACCTCGAAGGCAACGCGGCGGCGCTGCGTCGGCCGGGCGACCCAGTTTACGACGAAATCGCCTCCGTCCTGGATGGCTTGGCGGCCGATGTCGAAGCACAGGCCAGCGATCTTCAGCAATTGGACCAGCGTTTGACGGCGCTCGAGGAGAAGATGCTGGCGGTTCTGCGCAGCCGGCAAGACGACGAGGAACTATTCCGCGCCCGGCGCGAGCTGGACCGACAGCTTGGCCCTTACCGGGGAAAGATGACCGCCGAACAGATTATGCTGCTCGAAAAGAAGTACCTCGATCAGCGCTTGCTGGATGCAGCGCAGCTTCCGCGCCTCAGCCTGTTCTACATCCATTAGATTGTAGTTCTGTCGCCTACACTATTGCTCGAGACGCATAAGCCGTCAGCATTCAGCCATCAGCGGTCAGCCTCCTCACTTGTATAATAGTTACTCCTCAAAGCAGATGATGTCGTAGATCTCCAGTTTATCTACCGTACCCCTCCACTGCCCGTCGCGCCATTCGCCGGTGAGCAAACGGCCGCCGGGTTCGAGAGTCACTCGTGTGGGCCTCGCGGGGAGCCGGACGGCGACCTCGATCGCGCCAACAGGCGGGATGTAATCCACGGCTGCGTACTCGCCCGCCACCTGCATTCCAGCGCAATTGACCAGGTGCAGGCACAAGGCGTTCCGTTTGCGCCGCAGTGCTACCTCAATGACTGGCGGCGCGGTGACTTCGACGTCCGGTGTCACCAGGCGCGACACGACTCGTTGCAGAAACCGGCGCGTGGCAGCGGCATGGGTTAGCGCGAAGTCTTCGCCGAGAGGACCATAGATCGCTGCCAGCCGGCCCTTCCCGAGAGACCTGGCGGTCACGGCGCAAGCGGCGTCGCGAGTGGAGTCGTAGGTAGGGTAGCGCTCCTCGACGCAAGCGGAGCCTGCGACGTCGATGCTTTGCCAGTCGCCGCTCATGTTGCCGAACACCTCGCCGCCGTCAACAAACGCGACCTGATGCGATGGCGAGCCCGCGAGCCGCACAGCCAGTTCGGAAGCAAACAGCGTGGCATTGGCCGCACCGATCATCAGCACCGTGCCGCCGGATTCCACTAACTGAGTGAGGGCTTGTTTGATCTCACCGCCTAGGTCAGGCCAGTCGGGGACAATAATTAACGGGAACTGCGCGCCGGTTTCACGAAGCTGCCAGTCTGGAATGACGTCCACTGAGTAATGGCACTCGAGAAGCGCGTCCACGACGCCGCGGGCGGCGTTCACCGCAGCGCCCCACCCGCCGAACATCTTGCCGGCGGTCCGATAGAGGCTGTTGCCAGAGAAAAGCACACCGACTTGGGGTACGCGTTCGGATTGATGACAGAAGGGCTGCCGCGCGCGGCAAAAGCCAGCCACCGCCGCCATCACGCGGATGTGCCGGTCGTCGATCTGCCCGCCGCGCGTGGGTTGGTAGTAGATCTGGAATCCGCCACCCTGGGCCAGTACGATTGCCGCTTCCTGCTGTAACTGCACAGCCGGTTTGTGCACGATACCGACTTTACTTCCGCGCGAACTCTGAAAACCCCAGGCCATCAGGTCCCAGGGCTTACCAACGGCCGATAAATAGCGTGACTCCAGCCGGGCCGCGGAAATCGCGGCGTTGCCCAGGTAATCCCCCGAGATGAAGTCCACCGGCAGCTCGGGGCGTTCCGGAGCGTAGGTCGTGTACATCCAGTTGCTGGCAATCTGAAATCCCGGGCGATACTTGTGCAGTTCGTCCAGGTAGTGCTTGAGGTAGCGGCGGAACTGGGTGCGGTTGAATTCCAGGAACTCGAGCCACCCGCGATCCGACGGGCCCCTGGGGAACTGGGCCAGGCCCGTGAGCTCCTCGAAGGCATCGGCCAGTAGGGGTGAATAGTCCGGCCGCGCTGCCCAGCACTCGCCGTCCACCCAGGCGCCGTCCAGATCGTACTTCGCCGCGGCTTCCTTCAACTGCGGGATCATGCGCTGATCCACATAGGGGCCGAACAGGCTGGTAGCATTCGGGTCACGCGTGCCGTCGGGCCGGGTGCAGGCCCACTCCGGATGCTGCTGGATGGCGAGCGAGTCCCAGACCCCTGAGAAATGTACGTAGAGCGCCACACGATGGCGGGCAGTGACTCTCCGCCACAGGGCCAGGGAGTCCTTCACGATCCCCGAGGCCGGCGTGCTCACCGCCGAGGGATAGCCCAGATAGCCCACGTGACCCTTGCAGTCATACTGCACGTAGTCGGGTTTCACTTCGAGCAAGAAGCGCTCGATCATCTCCTCGCTAACATCCCGGCCCAGCGCGGTGTCGCGGTTGTTGGGATGCAGGTCGAAATGGATCCCGAAAAAGGAGTCTTTGCGGCGCAGTCTCTCCTGTTGGGCGGGCACGAGGCGCGTAATACCCAGGAGAGACGAAACGGACGAAGTTAGAAAGCTTCGGCGGCTGAGCCTCATGCGACAGACCTCCTGACGAGGTAACTCCAACAGTGCCGTTCCAATTCTCTGGGGCTGGCACATGCGAGAAGTTCCTGCCGTGATCGAACGGCTCTCGGTGAAGGCTGATCTGGCACACTCAACTGAGGTGTGCGCGGGGAATAAGCGAAAGAGATCTCGACGTTCATAAAGGCGGCTCTTCTTGGCGGTACGAGGGCCGGTCGCGCGCCCAACCTCCGGACACAAGATAGCAGAGAAGGTCCACGGGGAAACTCCGGCAACTCTTCCAGCGCCAGCAGCTTCATGTAAGAGCGCAGACGCGGCGCGGCTCCGCTGCCGTCGTTGGTGTTGGGGATCATCCCCGGAGTTTGGCGGCTAGGCTGCTGGCGCTGACATCCTTGGCGGGGTCGAGCCAGGCCACGTCCGAGAGATCGTCCGCGAACCGTTTCAGGCCCGCCTGGCGAATGGCCGTGTCATCCACTTTCTCGAGCGGGGTGTAGCGCGGGTGGTGTGCTTCCTTGTAGGGATCGTTGCGCGCGGCGTTGTAACAGCAGATCATGGACCAGCGCGGCTTCTCGGAGCGGTTCTGATCGCTGCGGTGCAGCAGGTTGCAGTGAAAGAACAGCGTGTCACCCGGGTCCATCTCGATGTAAACCAGTTCCAAGCGCTTCAGGATCTCGTTCACGCGGTCCTTGTCCGCTCCGGCCTGGTCGCCGGCGAGGACATGATCGATGCGCCCCAGATCATGCGAAGCGCGAATGACCTGGAGGCAGCCGTTCTCGCGCGTGGCCGGATCGACCGCGATGGAGGCACTGCACAACCAGGGAAACAGCACCCCGTTCTGATACCAGTAACCGTAGTCCTGGTGCCAGGTCCAGGCCCCGCCCACCCGGGGATCCTTCATGATCATCTTGGAATGGTAGTGGTAGACCTCGCCTCCCAGCAGTTTCTCGGCCGAGTCCACCAGCGAGCGGCAGCGGGCGAACATCCCATAGATGCCTTGGCCGGGATGGTTCCACAGCGAAAGCCGCACGATGCCGCCCTCGCCATCGGCTTTCCCGAAGGCGTGCTCATCCAGCGCCCGGTCCTCCTTCGCAGCTCGGCGGAGCAGACCGATCTCCTCGGGGTCGAACAGCGCTTTCACCAGCACATAGCCATTGCACTGATAGTCGCGGACTTCGGCGTCGCTCAAAGGTCCCCTGGCCATACGGTGCCTCTCCTTTCCGGACCAGTGTACATCAGGTAATCCACGACGGCGGTTTTCGCTCCCGCGTGAGTGTGCGGCGTGGAGAGACCGTCCGGGTGTGCTTTAATACGAAGAATCCGCGGAGGGCTGGAAGAACTGTGAGGCGGGCGTGGCTGGCAGCCGTGCGCCAGTATGGCGCCTGGGTCTCGCGGCTCGGAGGATTCGAGGGAGCGATGACGAACGGTCAAATATTTCGGATGCCTTGCCGGAGGGCAATTCCGGTGGCGTGTGGGCTGGCGTTGATCGGAGCGCTGGCGGGCAGCCTGCTTTCGGGTGCGCAGGCCCAAGCAGAGAAGCCCGTGTTCACGGAGGACCAGGCAAGGCGTGGCCAGGCACTGTATGCGAAGGCCTGCGCAGCGTGTCACGGAATGAGTCTGAGAGGCGCGACGGCGCCGCCACTCGCTGGACCTGCATTCGCCGCGAGTTGGAGCCCGGCGGTGGGATTGGCTGCGTTCCGCTCCGACCCGTTCACCTTGGACGACCTGTTTTTCGTGATGCGGACCACGATGCCGCCCGGCGCGGCGCGGTCCTTGTCCGCTCAGGATCACGCCGCGATCCTGGCTTATATCCTGCTGCAGAATGGATATCCGGCCGGCGACACGCCTCTCGAGCCGGATTCGCCGCGGCTGAAGGAAACCCAACTCCAGGTCCCCGCCGCGGCCCCGCAGGCGCAGGCCCCGCCACCCCCACCACTCATCGAAGGCCGGCCGGAGAGCGCGCCGGCCGGCGGTGGGCCTACCCAGACGGAGCTGCTCGCGGCGGCCACTTCCACGCGGGACTGGCTGTATCACACCCACGACTACTCGGGCGCGCGATACGCAGCGCTGGATCAGATCAACACGGGCAACGTAGGCAGGCTCCAGGTGGCCTGCGCCTTTCAGGCCGGCGAAGTGGCGACCTTCCAGACCGGGCCTATCGTCTACGACGGCACGATGTTCGTGACCACGCCGCGCACGACCATGGCTCTGGATGCGTCGAACTGCCGCCTGAAGTGGCGCCACACCTGGGAACCTAAGGCCCGCGAGGTGTGGCCTAACAACCGTGGTGTCGCCATCAAAGACGGGCGCCTGGTGCGCGGGACTTCCGACGGTTATCTATATTCGCTCAATGCGAAGACAGGGGAACTCATCTGGGCCCGCAGAGCGGCCAACAGCGACCTCGGCGAAACATTCACCATGGCGCCGCTGATTTACGAGGACCTGATTCTGATTGGGCCGGCGGGCAGTGAGAATGCCATCTCCGGCTGGGTCGGCGCGTTCCGCTTGTCGGACGGGGCGGAGGTGTGGAGATTCAAGACGGTGCCGGGCGCCGATGAGCCGGGCTCTGAAAGCTGGAAGAATCCCCAGGGCATCAAGCTGGGCGGCGGCGCGGTATGGACGCCATTCTCTCTCGACCCCGAATCCGGTTAATTGTACGTCGCCGTGACCAACCCGGCCCCGGACCTGCCCGCGGGGCTGCGTCCGGGTGACAACCTGTACACGAACTCCCTGGTCGCGCTCGACATTCGGACGGGCAGGCTGCGCTGGTACAAGCAGCTTGTGCCCAATGATTCGCACGACTGGGACCTGACTCAGGTCAGCCCGCTGTTCCGCACCGCGGTCAACGGCCGCCAGAGCAGTCTGGTCGCCACGGCGGGCAAGGACGGCATGCTCAGAACCCTGGACCGCAAAACTCGCGAAGTGCTGTACCAGACGCCGGTCACGACCCGAAAGAACGTGGATGTACCCGTCACCCCGCAAGGCGTCCTGGCCTGTCCTGGCATCCTGGGCGGAGTGGAGTGGAACGGGCCCGCCTACAATCCCGGTACGAATCTGTTGTACGTGGCAGCCGTGGATTGGTGCACTACCTTCTGGTCCTCGGACGTGGCACGCTACATCCCCGGGAGGCTGTATCTCGGCGGCTCCTGGCAGTTCGCCGAGACTTCGCAGGGCTGGATCACAGCGCTGGATGCGTCGAGCGGAGCAGTGCGCTGGCGCTACCGATCGGAGAGGCCCATGGTGGCGGCGGTGACCACAACCTCCGGTAACCTGGTGTTCAGCGGAGAACTGGGCGGGGATTTCATCGCTCTGGACGCGCAAACCGGAGAAGTGCTGTACCGCTTCCACACGGGAGGCTCAATCGGCGGGGGCATCGTAACGTACCAATTGGACGGCCGGCAGTATGTGGCGGTCGCCTCGGGCCGGTCGTCCTTGTGGCTGAGCGGGCCCAACCCCGGCACGCCCACAGTGTTCCTGTTCACGCTGCCGAAAGCCGAGCTTCGGTCGGGCCAATAGCCGGGGCCAGACCGGTGAACCCGATCACACGGGGCAGAAATCTTCTAGTAACTTGGGCAAAAGGGGGCACCGCAATGACAAAGTCACGGAAAGCTACGCCTGGCGGGCGTAACACCGGATCACCCATTTCAGCTCGCCTTCAACCGTTGGTTCGAGAACGGGCAAGACACATCAGGCGCTGGGGGTGGAGCCTGATTCTGGTCGCGTTGCCGGCCTGGACGGCGACACATCCGCTGGATCCGCTCACCTTCGACGAGATCTGGACAGTTCTGGAGGTGCTGCGGGAAAACGGGCGTCTGGACGACGCGACGCGGTTTCCCATCGTGAGCCTGAAGGAGCCACCCAAGGACCTGGTGTGGGCGTGGTCGGAAGGCAAGGACTACCCGCGCGAAGCCATCGCCATCGTGCGCCAGGGACCCAAGGCATATGAAGCGGTGGTGGATGTGGCCAGCCGGAAGCAGCTCGCCTGGAACGAGATTCGCGGCGCGTATCCCAATCTCGTTTTTGAAGAGATGGTCGAGGCGGGCAAGGAGGTGAAGAAGCATCCCGAAGTGAAGGCGGCGCTCGAGCGTCGTGGCCTGCGCGACCTCACCTTCATCGACTGCCTGGGAGTGCCGCCGGGGTATTTTGGCACGGCCGAACAGAAAGGGAAGCGCCTACTCCACGTCTTCTGCTCGGACAAGGGGCGGATGCACAGCCTGTGGCTGCGCGATATTCCCGGCCTGACCATCGTGTATGACGCCGACGCCAAGCAGGTGTTGCGCGTGGTGGACGAGGGCGGTTCCCTGGCGTCCGAGAGTTTCGTCCGTTACCAGCCACCATCAGAGGGACCGCCTCGCGAGGTTCCTGGTCCGATGCGAGTGGAGCAACCGCTAGGCCCGGGATTCCGGATGCATGGCGGGATCGTGGAGTGGCAGAACTGGCGGTTTCATTACCGGCACGATCAACGGACCGGTGTGGTGATTTCGACCGTAACCTATCGCGATGGCGGGCAGGCACGCCCGGTGCTGTATCAGGGCCACCTCTCGGAGATCTTCGTGCCTTACATGGACCCGGAGTTCGCCTGGTATCACCGCAATTTTTTGGACGCCGGCGAATTCAATTCCGGTGGCCTAGCCAAGCCGCTGATGCGTGGCCGCGACTGCCCCGAGAATGCGGTGTATTCGAGCGGCATGGTTTCCGATGGCGACGGCCGCCCGAAGCTCCGGCCCGACGTCATCTGTCTGTTCGAACGCGAGGCGGGAGAGATAGCCTGGCGCCACTATTCCGATGAACCGGAGAGCCGCCGCAAGCGGGATCTGGTGGTTCGCTTCGCCGCGGTGCTGGGCAACTACGACTACATCTTTGACTGGATCTTTCAGCAGGACGGATCGATCCGCGTGGTGGTGGGGGCGACGGGAGTCGCGGAGGCCAAGTCAGTCGCGCAAGCAACGGCGGAGACCCCCGCCGTCACGAACGGGGGAGGCGACGGCAAAGTGCCCGCGGATGCCTACGGGCGATTCGTGGACAAGAACATCGTCGCAGTGAACCACGATCATTACTTCAGCTTCCGGCTGGACTTGGATGTCGACGGGCCGGAGAACAGCTTTGTCACCGACCGGCTGGCGCCGAAAATGCTCCCCGCCGATCATCCTCGCCGGAGCCTGTGGGTGAGTGAGCCGAGGGTGGCGAGCACGGAAAGCGAGGGCCAACTCCACATGAACATGACCGCGCCCGCCTTATGGCGCGTGGTGAGCGCTTCCAGGAAGAACCATGTCGGATATCCAACCAGCTACCAATTGATGGGGGGGATGAACGCGCACACGTTGCTGTCCGCGGACGACTACCCGCGGCGGCGCGCCGGCTTCATCGACCACCACTTGTGGGTCACCCCCTATCGTCCGGAGGAGCGCTACGCTGCGGGTGAATATCCCACGCTCAGTGAGCCCGGCCAGGGGCTCCCCGCCTGGACGCAGGCCAACCGCCCGATTCGGAATACCGACATTGTGCTGTGGCACACCATCGGGATGCACCACATGGTCCGCGCAGAAGACTGGCCCATCATGCCCACCCTGTGGCACAGTTTCGAGCTGCGGCCGTTTGACTTCTTCAATCGCAATCCGGCCCTGGATCTGCCGGACCGGTAGAAGCCGTGAGGGTCGCCCAACTTCCTGAGCCGGTAGGCGCGGTCTGACCTTGGGTGACGCCCGGAAAGACAGCCACCACAACGAGATCCACTGCTTCCTCGAGGATTCCGTTGGCTGTCTAAACGGCTGGGCGCTTACCTGTGCGCCGCTTCTCTTGGCGCGTCCGGCGCAACGCGCTCTTAGGTGGGCTAGTTCCACCAAGGAGCTCCCGCTTCACCTGCTCCAACGAATACACCTCTCCTCGTTTGACATCTGCGCGCGCACGACGGATGATTCTCAGGAACGCCGGATCGAGGCTGAGAGACAGGGATTCCCGGTCTACGCCTTGGAGCGACACAAGTGCGGCCACAGGCTTCTTGTTCAAGGTGAGGACGATGGATTCTGCGCCCAGTTTGGCCGCGTAGTCAGCAAGTGTCTTGGATGCCTTGCTGAGTTCCAAGGTTTTCATAACTGAATCTCCTCGCCCTCGATATACAGTCTGTTGCCCCGTTTCGTTCCGATTGCCAGGACCGTCACCACGCCGGGCTCGTCAACTTCGTAGAATACACGCTTGTCCCGTATGCGCAGTTCCCAAGGCGCCATGGGATTGTCTCGAATGCGTTTCCGATTACGCGTCTCCACGAGCGGCTCGTGGGCAAGTTGAACCTCAAGCCCAGCGATAATCATAGCGCGTTCAGGAGCCGGCAAAGCCCGAAGGTTCCGCTTCGCCGAGGAGGCGAACCGAATCTCGTACGTCACGGAAGGATCTTAACATCTGACCCAGCGTCGCCCTGACCGTCTTGCGGGCACCGGGCGGTTGCGGCTCACCCGTAGCCACTCAAGATTCTGGGGCGGCTGGCGGGTTCAGACGCTTAGGGGTATCTCCGTCGCCTGCCACGAGGGAAGCACCTCTTCACGGACGAGGCGCCCAACTACGACGAGCCCACTGCTTGCGCACCCGTCAGGCAGCGATAGGCGCGCCGCGCCACAATCAGCTCTTCATTCGTAGCCAGCGCCACCACATCCACACGAGAGTCTGGCGCGGAAACGATCCGGTCGCCGGAGCCACTCTCGTTGCTCGCGGGATCCAGGCGCACACCCAGGAATTCGAGCCCCTGGCAGCACAGCGAGCGCAGGCGGGCGGAGTTTTCGCCGATGCCTCCGGTGAATGCGATGGCGTCCACGCCACCCATGGCGGCGGCGTAAGCCCCGAGGGCCTTGCGCACTTGATAGGCGAACACGTCCAGAGCCAGCGCCGAGTCCTCGTTTCCCCGCGCCGCGGCCGCCTCCAGATCGCGCACATCGCCGCCCGCTATGCCCGAGAGTCCCGCCAGGCCCCCGCTACCCGCCAGTTGACGCCGCACCTCATCGATGCTCCAGTTCCGCCGCTCCATCATGTACAGCACGGCGAAGACATCGAGGTCGCCATGCCGCGTGGCGTTTTCCAGCCCCGACTGGGGCGAGAATCCCATGGTGGTATCGACCGAGCGGCCGCGCGCAATGGCGCACATGGACGAGCTACCCCCCAGGTGACAACTGATCAGCCGCAAGGACTCGCGCGGCCGGCCCAGAATCTGTGGCGCCCGCTCGCTCACATACTGATGAGACGCCCCGTGAAAGCCGTATTTGCGGACCCCGTGGCGCTCCGACCACTCCGACGGCACGCCGTAACGCGCCGCAAACTCGGGCATAGTAGCGTGGAACTCCGTCTCGAATGCGGCCACCAGCGGCGTGCCCGGCATGGCTTCGCGAAATGCGCGGATCCCCGTCAGGTAGATGGCGTTGTGCGCGGGGGCCGCAGGCAGGTACTCTTCCAGCGCCGCGATAAGTTCTTTGTCAATGACGAATGTGCCCCGGTACGCCGGCCCGGCCAGGACCGCCTTGAACGCCACCGCGTCCACTGCCGCTCCCGCAGTCTGGATCGCGCGGATAGCTTCCGAGTAGTCCGCCACGCGCTCCAGTTTGCCCCGGGACAACACACGCTCCTCCGGCATCTCCAGCAACTGATATTTCAGCGACGTGGAGCCCAGGTTCGGAACCAGAACGTTCATTTGATGTGGTACTTCGCGCGAATCCCCGCCAGGTTCTTCTGGGCCACGGCCTGGTAGGGGCCCTTGATGGCCGCGCACTGCTGCGTAAAGCGGTAGGCCTCCAGAATCTGAGCGTTGTCCCCGGCCGTGTCGCCCATCCGATAGTTGGCGACGCCCAGGTGGAACAGCGTTCCGGCTTTGAGCTGCTCGTTCTCCTCGATCAGGGGCAACGCCGCCCGCATGGATTTGTCCGCCTGGGGGAACTTGTTCTGGCCGGCGTAGGTAACACCCATGAGGAAGTGCGCGAGGCCCGTGGAGAGTTTCTTCTTCTTCTCCCAGTCCGCCGGGCTGACCCCTTCGGGAGCCGGCTTGGAGGCCAGCAGGTCGACGACCTTCTGCGAGTACTCCAGGACCTTCTCCGGTTCCTTCTTCTGCTCGGTATAGCTGTTGGCGACCGCCAGCAGCATGTCCTCATTGCTCTGGTCGGTCTGCACGACCTTCTCTGCGAGTGCGGCGGCGGCGGCGGCGTCACCCACCTGCTGGTAGGCGAGGAACTCCTGATTGACGACCTTGGGGAGGTATTCGCTCGCGGGATTCTGCTGGCGCAACGTCTGGGCCAGGGCGATTCTTTGCTTCGGGTCCGCGGTCTGGAGCGCCGTGGCGTATAATGCATACTCGGTGTACACATCCACCTGTTTGGCGTAATCGACCTCCTGCTTCCACTCCTCGGCTTCGTCCGCATCTTGCGGCTTGGGCTTGGCAGCGGCCTTCCGGGCGCACTGTGAAGTCAGGCCCGCCCACTTGATGACGGCGGCCGGGTCCTTCGAGGCTTCCGCCGCCTTGAGGCACTCGTGAGCCATGTGAACGTTCTCGGGCTGTTTGGCCAGCAATTTCTCGCCCGCCTCGAGGGCCTTGGGGTAGTTTTGCAGCGCAACATAGGCTGGGACCGCCTGCGCATAGGCAAATGTGGCCGTCTCATGGTCGGGATACTTGCCGAAGAACTCCTCCAAGAGAGCCACCTTCTTGGCAGGATCGGACTCCTGGCTCGCCTGGGTCAAGAGCTGACCCTCGGGTGTCTGAGCGTTAATCTCGACCTGGGCCCACGCCGTGGCGAGGTTCAGGCTCAAGAGAAGTAGAGCGGCGGATACGACGCGCATCAGAAAACGCCTCCTAGTGTTTGCTGGAGTGTTATCATACAACAAGATTCGCGCGGAAGTACGTTCAGGAGATTCGGGGTACCATGTCTAAATTCGCATTCCTTCTTGCATTTGCGGTCTTGCTGATCTCGCCGTCCGTCATCCAGGCCGCCGATCCCCCCATCGTAGGCAACTGGGACTGCGAGTTCATTTCGCCGGACGGTGAACCCATCCGGGCCGAACTGGCCTTCAAGATGGAAGGCGGCAAGCTGGTTGGGCACGTCGTTGTGCCGGAAGGAGAAAACGTGCCCCTGATTGACCCGAAATACGAGAACGAGCAGGTGGTCTTCCAGGTGGATTACCAAGGCGAGCGGTACGACATCACGGCCAAGGTGTCCGGCGACGCGCTGGAAGGCGACTGGCGCGGCCCCACCGACACCGGCAAGATGAGCGGCAAGCGCAAGAGCGCGTAGTCCGCATTTCTCACCACGACCCGTCTGGCCGGTGGAGTTGGGCTTCTCCAGCCCGCCTCGGGCCTTCGACGCGCCATCCCCAGTCTTCAGTTACGGCCTGATGAAGGCGTCAGGTGCCGGTGCCCACGAGGCAAAGGCGCAAAAGGTTCACGCCTGCTGCACGGGGGCCAGAAAGCGCACAGGGCGAAACGCGCAATTCCGCGAAAAGAATGGCGGGGACGACGGGGCTCGAACCCGCGACCTCCGACGTGACAGGCCGGCGTTCTAACCAACTGAACTACGTCCCCGCGCTGATGCGGTCTACGCCCAGTATGGTAACACGCCGGCGCTGGCGCGACCAAGTTGAGAGAGGCCGCTGGAAGATGCGCAATCGCCGGGGCAAACCCCCGAAGGTGCTAGCGTGCTCCGCTGCCCGTGCCCGATTCCTGAAACGATGTGCCGCCGGTTGGGGCGAGCAGTCCCCCTTCCACCATGATGGGGTTGCCCGTCATGAAAGAGGCTTCGCCGCTCGCCAGGAACGCGATCACGCGCGCGACTTCTTCCGGGCGGCCCAGGCGCTGGATCAGATGAACCCGCTCGCAGGTTTCCAATACCTGTTGCGGGTCGGCGCTCTGGGAGGCTGCCCACCGCAGCAGGGGCGTATCGATGGCGCCGGGACACACGCAATGCACGCGAATGTTGTCGCGGGCATGATCCACGGCCATACCCCGAGTGAGGCCCAGCAAGCCATGCTTGGAAGTCACATAGGCGACCGAGTTACCGACCGCGGTCACTGACTGCACGGAGCCGATATTGACCACTACTCCGCCACCGCGACGGATCATGTGGGGAAGGGCGAACTTCGACATCAGGAACGCGCCCTTCAGGTTCACCGACATCACTTCGTCCCACATGGCCTCTTCGGTGGTAATCACCGTACCGTAGCGCTGGATGCCGGCGTTGTTGACCAACACGTCGATTCCGCTAAAGCGGCCCGCAATCTCTTCGACCACGCGCCCTACGTCCTCCCGATTGCTGACGTCGGCAGGGAAGAACCCGGCGCGGCTTCCACGCGAACTCACTTCCGCGGCCAGGCGCTCTCCCGCCTGGAGATTGCGGTCCACAATAGCCACCGCAGCCCTACGCGAGGCAAACTCGCGGACAGTGGCCTCACCAATGCCGGAGGCGCCTCCGGTAATGATCGCGACTCTGTTGTCGAATTCCATGCGAGATGACCCTCCGCTCGTGACGCTCCTCACTGGCAGCCGCCGTGCTTCACCCAGGCCAGGTTGAAGTGCGCGTGTTTGATGGACTTGCGCGGCGCGCCCTCCGGCAAGTGGTTCAGGAAATAGCTGTATGAGACGTGAAGGGTGCCGTCGGCGGCCTGAATCATTGAAGGATAGTGGAACGATCCGGCGCCCTTGGCCCGTGTATCGCGCTCCAGGCACGCCTTCGAGCGCCACGTCTTGCCTTCGTCATCCGAAAGGGTAACGGCCAGCGAGTGGCGGCCCGACTCTGTGTCGTTGTTCACCATGGCCCAAGTCCCGTCCTGGAGAACAATCGCTTCCAACCCGGAGCCGGGGTTGAGGATGTCGGTGTCGGCCGCCACGGTCCAGGTGACACCGTCATCTTCGGAGTAGCTCACGAGCACACGCTTGGGTGGCGGCCCGTTGTCGCGCATATAGGCAACCAGTACGCCGTCCTTGCGCCGGACGATGCTGGGTTGCACCGAGCCCGCACCGATGATGGGCTCGCTGCTCGACCAGGTTTCGCCTTCGTCGTCGCTGAGGGCCACCAGGGAGAAGTCGAAGCCGTCGGAATAGAGCGGAACCAGAATCCGGCCGGACGGCAAAACGGTGGGGTGCACGCGCGTCATCCAGCCCATGCGGGCGAAATACTTATCGGAAGAGCGCTCAAGAATGGCCTTCAGATACTGGGCCTTCTCGCCCGGTGGGGTCTGCCGTAGCGCGGGCTCCAGCGCTTCATGCACTCTGCGCTCGAAGTTGCGAGGGATCAGGAGCAGGTTGTCGCTCAATTCCCAGCGTGGCCGCGCTCCCGGGACGGGATACTCGGAAGTAATCCGGTACTTCAGCAATGCCGTGTGCCATTCATTGGCCAGGATCACCGGCCAGATCAGCCACAGTCGCCCTTTCCGGTCCACCAGCAGAGCCGGATTGCAGTCGGGAAAGCCGGGCGTATCCGCCAGGGTGAACCGGGGGCCCCAGGCGGACTGGGAGGGAGGGCGGCGCGCGGCCTCGATGATCACATCGTCAGCGCGTCGCTCGCCCGAGCCGTGATACCAAGTCGCGAACAGTTCGCCGTCGGGCAATTGCACGATCGACGACCCATGATTGTGCCAGTGTTCGAGCGGAAAGATCAGTTCGGACTTCAGGAAGGGTGCTTCGGGAGACTGCGCCGGCAGCAGAGCACCGCCGGCGAACAGGAGAGGGATGAGAAGACGCATCCCTTCATTTCTACAACAACTGGCTGCGGACGGCTGAGGCGCATGTTCCGCTTGCTTTTCTAAAGGCGCTACGGTCTGCAAGCTCCGTGCCGGTCTGCGGCCACAGGGAAAGAAATTCCCTGCCTTTTCCACGGGCTCGCGCCCGGGTCTTTCTGTCTTTCGGCCCCTGTGGGCCTCGTCTCATTCTTCCGCAATCGTCACGGACTTCAGCGCGTCGCCCTGGCGAATGGCGTCGACGACTTGCTGCCCTGAGACCACCTCCCCAAACACGGTGTGCTTGCCGTCCAGCCAGGGAGTCGGGACGTGCGTAATGAAGAACTGGCTGCCATTAGTGCCCGGCCCCGCGTTGGCCATGGACAGCGTGCCCACGCCGTGGCGGTGAGGATTGCCCGCGAATTCATCCTCGAAGCGGTAGCCTGGCCCGCCGCGGCCGGTCCCTGTTGGATCTCCGCCCTGGATCATGAAATCAGCGATGACGCGGTGAAAGGTTGTGCCATCGTAGAATCCCTCGCGCGCCAGAAAGACAAAGTTGTTCACCGTTTTCGGCGCCGCTTGCGAAAAGAGCCGGCAGACAATCGTGCCGCGGGACGTTTCAAACGTGGCGGCATAAGAACGCTTCGAGTCAATTGTCATGGCCGGCGGCGCCGGGTATTGTTTGTGCATGTTGGCCCTTCTATGGGTGGGTTGTCTACTGGGTGTGCGCCCGCCCTTCCAGTTTGCAGGGCCGATATGGCCCTTGGCAAACCGGGAGCGGGCTCAACCGCCCCACACTCGCACCGCTGTCGCCACCAAAAACGTCACTGCAAACGCGAATGCCAGAGGCATTAGCGCACCCAGGCTGGTCCACTTCCAGCTCCGGGTTTCCTTGAAGATGGTCCAGATGGTGGTGGCGCAAGGGTTATGCAGCAGCGAGAACAGCATCAGGTTAACTGCTGTGAGCAGCGTCCAGCCGTGCTCGCCGACCAGCAGCGTGCGCAACTGGTCGAACGAAGGAGCGTCCGTCATCATGCCCGTTCCCATGTAGACCATGAGCATGGTGGGCACCACGATCTCATTGGCGGGAATAGCGATGACGTAGGCCAGCAGGATAACTCCGTCCAGGCCCACGGCCGAGCCCAGTGGGTTCAGGAAGTCAGCCGCGTGCCGGGCCAGGCTGGCGCCACCGGCGTGAATGTTGCCCAGAATCCAGATCACGGCGCCGGCCGGCGCAGCCGTAGCCATCGCGCGCAACAACACGAAAACGGTGCGGTCGATCAGCGAAGTGTAAATGATTCGCAGAATACTCGGGCGGCGATAGGGCGGGAGCTCGAGGGTAAAAGCGGACACCTCGCCCTTCAACACCGTGCGCGTGAGCAACCAGGACACGAACAGGGTGAAGGCCGCGCCCACCAGAATGATTCCGACAATCGATCCCGCCGCGGCCAGCGAGGCAACCGCCAGCGGGAAGGCCGCGCCGACGAAGATCGTCGCCAGCATGATGAGCGTGGGGAACCTCCCGTTGCACGGCACGAAGTTGTTAGTCAATATGGCGATCAGCCGTTCGCGGGGCGAATCGATCACCCGCGTGGCTACGACCCCCGCCGCGTTGCAGCCGAATCCCATGGCCATAGTGAGGGACTGTTTGCCGTGCGCCCCCGCGCGGCGAAACAGCCAGTCCAGGTTGAAGGCCACGCGCGGCAGATATCCCAGGTCCTCGAGGATAGTGAAGATCGGAAAGAAAATGGCCATAGGAGGCAGCATCACGCTGACCACCCAGGCCAGGCCGCGAAACACCCCGTGCCAAACCAACCCCGTCAGCCACCAGGGCGCGCCCCAGCCTTCAAACCACGCCGCGGCGTGTTCTTCGATCCAGAACAGCCCAGTGGCGATCATCTGCGACGGGTAGTTCGCCCCCACAATTGTGACCCAGAAGACCAGTGCCAGCAGCAGCAGCATGATGGGCAAGCCCAGCACGGGCGAAGTCACAATGCGGTCGATCCACTGGTCCAGGTCCCGGCGCTTTTCATCCGGGCGGCGGGCCGCGCGTCCGGCGATGCGGGAAGCTTCGCGGTACAGCATCTCGACCGTGGAATCGCGAAACCCCGCACCCAGGCGCGCGCGCAGGGCGCCGGCGCGAGCCACGATCTGTTCCGGTCTGATAGATGCGGCTTCCGTGCTCATTGGGTTCCGTGTATGGCGATCAGCGGGCCGGCCTTCTCCGGGGCGGCTTGCTGCCCGGAAGCCAGTTCGGCCAGTTCACCACTCAGCAGCGCCTGGTGGATACGGTGATCGCCGTCCAGCAGCCGGTAGGCCACCCAGCGCGCGTTGGCCACGCCCGGCGCGACTGCCTCGATCATAGGTGCAAGTTCCTGGATGGCCCGCTCCACTTCCGGCGGATGAGTGGGCCGGATCGGCGATGTGCGAACGCGGCCCTCGATCACATCCGCGACGGTGCGCGCCAGGTCTGCCAATCCTTCCTTGGTGCGCGCCACGGTAGGGACGGCGGGAACGCCCAGATCACGCGCCAGGCTCCGCACATCCACTTCGATTCCTTTGCGCCGGGCTTCGTCCATCAGGTTTACGCAGACTACGACCTCGTCGGTGATCTCCAGGATTTGCAGCACCAGGTTCAGGTTCCGTTCCAGCGCTGTCGCGTCCACCACGACGATGGTGCAATCGGGGCGCGCGAACAGCAGGAAATTGCGGCTGATCTCCTCGTCCTGCGATGCCGAAAGAAGTGAATACGTGCCCGGCAGGTCCACCAGTTTGTAGCGCACGCCGTTGAATCCGAACCCGCCTTCGGCGCGTGCCACGGTCTTGCCGGGCCAGTTGCCCACATGCTGGCGCAGTCCCGTAAGCGCATTGAACACGGAGGACTTGCCGGTGTTGGGATTTCCCGCCAGGGCCACGAGGCGGTCGAATTGCGCAAGGCTGATGCCCATCTGTTGAAGCTGGGCTTGGGCCGGACAGTTGTCGCAATCATGCCCGGCCAGTGACTTCAACGTGATCGCCATGGCACTTTTCCTACCGCGCGTCCACCCGCTGCTCCAGCGGCCTCCTGACCCAGATCTTCGATGCCTGCTCGGTGCGGAGGGCGATGGTGGTCCCGCGCACACTGAAGGCTCGGGGATCGCCGAAGACATTGTCCAAACGCGGCCGAATGCGCGCGCCCGGAGTCAAACCCAGGTCCAGCAGGCGGCGGCGACTGAATCCCTGGATGGCGCTATCGATAGCCACCATCTCGGCCTCCTCGCCCACTTGCAGTTCCGAGAGCGGCACCAGTCCCTCAGACGGGCCACCGTCTCCAACGGAAGTCAGGTGCACGTTGGCCGCAACGGCGGGAGGCAGATCAAACTCGCGCTCGCCATTACTTATTCGGATGTGATCGGGGCCGCGCTCCAACACCCGCACTGCAACGCCCGGCCGTAAGGCTTCCGAGGGGATCTTTTGAAACACGCTGGCGGGTTCATCTTCGATATGCACCACCTGACCTGCCAGACCCACGGGCCAGTCTGTGAGGGGCGTAGCTTCCAGTGGCTTGACGTCTCCGCTGGCCGAGGGTATGGGATCACCGTGCGGATCGCGGGCAGGATGGCCCAAGGTGGCGTCCAGCTCGTCCAGCCGTTCGGCGGTAAGGCTGTGCTCGGCGCGCTCCGCCGCCTGGTGCAGGCGCGCCAGCGGCATCTTGGCTTCCACCCGGAGGTACGTTTCCCACAGACGGTGCGCGCGGACCACTTGTAAGGCCCATCGCTCGCCCGCTTCCGAGAGATGGAGCATGCCGCCATGCGAGGTGACAAAGCCCGCGGTTTCCATCCTCATGATCAGATCCAGGACGCGTCTCTGCGGCAGCCCCAACGCTCCGCCCAGGGATTCCGGGCTGGCTCCCCGCCCTTGATGCTTGCGGGACAGGATGTGTTTGAGGGCATCCTCGAACAGCGCGCGGCGGCGCACCTCCCGCCAGCCGCGCCAGCGGCGCGTCAGAACAGGCCCCAGCCAGGCGCGGCCGGCCACCGCCAGCAGCGCGATGGCGACCGCGACACCCAGAATCCAGCGCGTTTCCATGTTCCAACCCTTTTTCAGTCAGCTCTCAGCTCGCCGGGCCGGCGCCCGAGCGTGTCTCGCGCCGGTTCTCCAGAACGGTCACTTCCTTGGCAATGCTCCGTTCGAGACGCACGGTGCCCGGCTGATCGCCCACCCGCACCTCCAGGTGCGATTCCTCCAGGGCGTTCTTCAAGACGCTGATTCCCGCTCCCGGCCGGATGGCCATATCGCCCAAACGCCTCAGGAGCTGCGGGTCGGCGTCCGGCACGGTTGTGACAACGAGGGTGCTCCCCGCGGCCTTTCCCGCCAGCGGAGCATCCTCCCTTTTCGGCATGCGCCCGTCCTTTCGGGGGATGGGATGGCCGTGCGGGTCCGTCTGGGGGTCTCCCAGCCGTTCAGCGATGCGGTCCTCCATCCTCTCGGAGATGGCGTGCTCCAGCCGCTCCGCCTCGGCGTGGACTTCGTCCCAGGCGTAGCCCAGGCTCTCGTGCAGGAAGCTCTCCAGCAGGCGGTGATGGCGAACCAATTCGAGCGCCCGCCTCCTGCCCGCGGGAGTAAGACTGGCGCCGCGGTGCTTCTCGTAAACTACCCACGCCGGCCGGCTAGAGGCCAGTTTCTGGAGCATCTCCGTCACGGACGCGGGCGCTATCTTAAGCCTTTTGGCCAGAGCCGCCGTTGAGGCGCGGCCCGTCCCTTCGGTGAACTCATAGATCGCCTTGAGGTAATCGCCAATGGATTCGGAGATGGGGCGTGGCGCCTTCACTTAGGTATACCTAAATTTATAGCGCATCCGTCGGGTGCGTGTCAACTCTCCCAAGGCCGGGGGCCCCGGGGCCCGATGGCCGCCAGAAGCGGCGAGCCGGCGGGGTTGCTGAGCGGAGGGGGAGACGGGGAGACGAGGAGATGGGCAGACGCGGTGAACATCAGGAGATGGCGCTACGCCCTGCGGCTCCGCGCCGGCCTGCGGCAGCGAGGAAGGGAATCTTTGCTCGTCTTCCCACGGGTTTGCACCCGTGGGTACGCATCTTTCGGCCCTGTGGGCCTCTGTGGTCGCGTTTGCCGGTGAGCGCGTGTCGCCGGAGGAGGCGGAAATCCCCGGCCGCTCCCGAACCATCGCCGCCCGCCACCCCGCCGAACCGCGAACTCCGAACTCCGAACCGGCATTAGACGAACCCGAGACGGACCTAAGTTCTTTATTTTCAGGTGATCAGGGGACCGTTGAGGCCGACCAGAGCGCGGAAGGCGATGGCGGTCCGTGTGGGCTCGTCGATCTCGCCTTCGAACCGGGCGCTGACGTCTTCCATTTGCAGGTCCATTTGCAGGTCGTAGAAGGCGGTTTCGAGGAAGATGGCACGCCGCTCGCGCCACTTGCCCAGAGCCATCTGCGATCAATCCCGAAACTCGGGGAGGGAGGAATGCGAGGGCTTGCTGACAGAGCTGGAATGATGGCTCGGGTGGTGCGCGCAGTGGGGCAGGCGGAGTGCGTGGAGGTTGTGGAGGGGCGCTTGAGCCAGCCCTTGCGGCGGCAAACGGGGCCGCGAGCCAAGGCCACTCGCCGGCGGATGGGTCATTGCCAGGATTCGGCCAGGTCATCCAATTCCAGCGCTGCGGCCAGCGCCAGCCGCAGTTGCCGCAGTTCCTCTGCGCTCAGACACCCAACGTAGCGCGTCAACATCGTCTTGGGAAGACTCACCAGTTCGTCGCAGTGGATACTCGATTCGTGCTTCAGTCCCGCTTCCGCGCTCAGCTTGACCTGCGTGCTGAGCCCGTGGTGGCGGGAGTAGACCGGCGCGCAAATGACCGTCGAGAACTTCGAGTCGATGAGAACTTGCCGGCTCACCACGGCAAACACGCGCTGCTTTCTCGGATCCTGCGAGCCGGGCTTCCGGACCAGATACAATTCTCCCCGCCTCACGGCAGCCCCTGATAATCGAGAACGTCCAGCGCCTCCTCATTGAGTTGCTTGGCATGGGCATCAAGAATAGTGGCATCCCGGGCCTGGCGCCGGGCCTTCTCCATCGCAGCCAGATACTGCCGCGCCGCGCGCTCGAGGAAACTCGAGCGGTTGGAATCCACTCGGTCGATATCCTGAAGGAGATCTTCCGGCAGAGTGATCGATGTCTTGACTTTCATAAGACAAATTATACTCCCATTGGACATACGATTCTACCGCCCGGCGAGGCCTTTCCCTGGCGCCAGTTGCTTGATGAGCACTCGAAACAGACGCCTAGCTACTTTCCGGCGCAAAAATCACGG
>Ga0233417_10000108_pt1 | contig 22117 bp, 19 predicted proteins | sample Sed_MG_FD_189023 | JGI IMG/M metagenome (GOLD analysis project Ga0233417, IMG submission 189023) | Sediment microbial communities from Lake Towuti, South Sulawesi, Indonesia - Sediment_Towuti_2014_0.5_MG | ecosystem: Environmental > Aquatic > Freshwater > Lake > Sediment | place: Indonesia... | reverse complement strand
GCGGCGAGATCCGGTCGTTCCTCATCAAGTCGCTCGACCCTTCCAGCAAGCGAATTGAGCTCGATCTGCCGAGTTAGCTTCTGAAGAAAAGCATCTTTGCAGGCTGTGGCTCCTCCAGCCGCCGGGCCCTCACAAAGTCCGCTACCGCGCCATGCTCGGGACTCTCGTTACTAAAGCCGAAGGACCCTCGAGCCTGCCGAGCGGCGCTCAGTTCACCCCGCGGTAGACTTCCTTTCGGTCTCGCACTTTCACCACGAACACGAGGAGAGCTTCATCCCGAATCTGATAGATAGCCCGGTAGTTCTTCCCCGGTCCCACATAGACTCGGTAGAGCTTCTCCTTCGACTCCAGCTTCTCCACTCCGTAAGGACGGGGATTCCCTTTGAGCTTCTCTATGTCGGCAAAGACCTTTCGACGGATGTACGGGGCCAGTTTCTCAAGTTCCCGGACAGCGGCAAGGGTAAACGCCAGGGTGTATGACGGCTTCTTCGGTCCTGTCATCACCCGGTTGTTAGTATAGGCGCGCGCCTACAGGCCCAGGCGCTTCCGCGCTTCTTCAAGTGGGATGGTCCCCTTCTCTTCGGCCTCTTTCAACGCGGCCCGGGCGTCTTCGAGGTCGATTCGGTCCATTTCCTCTTCAGCCAGCCGCTCCAGGAGGCGTAGGTCTTCTATCGGAATAACGGCGGCCAGGTCCTTCCCACGGCGGGAGACAATGGTCCGCTCCTTCCCATAGGCGGCGCGGTTGATGACTTCGGGAAATTCTTCCCGCGCTTTCGAGACGTTGAGGCGTGTCATAGTGCACCGCTCGTACAAATTGTACGATTCCACAAACCAGTATCAGGCATGAATCCCGGGCTTTGCAAGGCTGGAACTCAGGGCGCAGCGTTCAAGTCAAGTCGCCAGTTGAGGACAGCGTCAATAGGTTCGGCAGGGACTCCGCGTGCCGGTGCGCTAATAGGGAATTGACGCGGCGTCAACGCGCGTGCTGCCAGTGAGCAGTTTTCATCCGTTCTCTCTGCCAGTGTGCGGGCGGATCGAACTCAACGTCTGCTAAGCCGACGGCTGTTCCGTTCGTGGGGCGTGGGCCTGAGGGACACACAGCGAACAGGCCCACTCGATGGCAACCTGGTCCAGCCAGAAGCGCGGCTGGCCCCGTGCCAAGAACCCCACGTGCCCGCCGTGCTGCGGTGCGAGCAACTCGATGAGCGAGTTCTCGCCGAGCGCCACCTGCCGGAACATCTCGAAGGGCACTAGCGGGTCGTCTTGCGCGGCGACCACTAGCGTGGGCACGCGGATGCGCGCCAGAAAGCGCTGCGCGGATTGCGTCCTGTAGTATTCCTCGGCGCCCGAGAACCCGAAAGCAGGAGCGGTGATGTGGTCGTCAAACTCGTACAGGCTCGGGACGCGGTCCAAACCGTCGATCCGAAACAACTCCGGCATGAGGCGATGCCGCAGGCGCATGCGCTTCTTCATCAGACGCAGGAAACGAGAATGGTACAGACTGTTTTCTCGCGCTTCCAGTCGCTTAACGCAGCGCAGCAGATCGATGGGAGCCGAGACGGCGCAGACGCCCGCGATCAGCCCGCGGGCACTCTCCCCTAGTTCTCCGGCCAGCTTCAGGATCAGGTTGCCACCCAGCGAATATCCCATTAGAAAGAAGGGTCCACGCCCCTCGCTCCGCAGAGTCTCGAGGATCGAGCGCAGATCCTCAGTCAGCCCGGAGTGGTAGAGCGTGCGGCACAGATGCTCCGTCCCGCCGCAACTCCGGATGTTCACTCGGTGCGCGGAGAACCCCGCCTCCAGGGCAGCCCGCGCCATGCTCAGCATGTAACCCGCGCGGCTTGAACTCTCCAGACCGTGCAGCAGAACAAACTCCCCGCGCGCTTCGCCTGCTGGGTGCTGCTCTTGTACCAGCACCTGTACCCCAGGCGCCGTCGCGTATAAACGTGCGCGTGCCGGATATCGGCGCTCATCGGGTCCTCGCGGCCAGAAGTGGGCCGCCAATGTCATCAAGTGCCCGCTACGAAACAGTGGACTGAATGCCTGCAAGCGATGCCTGCCTCGGCCTGGATTCCTGGCACGCGCCAGCGGCGGACCCGCCGCGATCCGGTCAACCCGGAACAGCCCCACGCGTTTCGCAGAACTGGCCTTGGGTTGCCTTTGTGCCGCGCGACCTTGTGACAGGATACATTTGAGGAGCGCTGCCCTTCAATCTTGGACACACCGAAGGGCAATGAGCCAAACCGTCTACAGGGTAGCCAGCATCCCCATTCAAGAACAATCGGGCGCGCCGCCTAATTTAGTCTGCCGGGAAATGTCCCGTTTGCCCTGAGGGATGGCGGGAAGCCTGAGGTTACGCCCGCAGTGCCGCGGCGGCGCTGTGTCGCGAGAACTCGGCTTCGATGCGCCGGTTTACTTCGTTGCCGGCGAACTCCGCGGCCACGCGAATGGCGTTCTTGATTGCGTTGGCATTCGAGCGCCCATGGCAGATCAGGCACACGCCCCGGACTCCCAAAAGCGGCGCGCCTCCGTACTCAGAGTAATCCAGCCGCTTCTTGAAGTCGGTGAACGCGCGGCGCACGAGCACGTAGCCAATCTGGCGGGGGATGGTGGCTTTCAGGGAGTCGGTCAGCATCTTGCGGATGATGTCCACCATGCCTTCGCTTACCTTGAGCGCCACGTTACCGATAAAGCCGTCACAGACAATCACATCGGCCACGCCGCTGTAAAGATCCCGACCCTCGACGTTGCCGATCAGATTCAAGGGAAGCGACTTGAGCAGTTGCAGAGTGGAGCGGGTGAGGTCGTTGCCTTTGGTTTCTTCTTCCCCGATCGAGAGGAGGCCTACGCGCGGCCGGTCGATGTGGAAGATGACACGCGAATAGATTTCGCCCATCACCGCGAACTGCGCCAGCAGCCGCGGTGAGCAGTCGACGTTGGCGCCCACATCCACAACCACCACGGGTGTTTCGCGCATGGTGGGGAACACGGAGGCCAGCGCCGGACGCTCCACCCCCGGCACGACGCCTTGGACCATCTTGGCCGTAGCCATCACGGCGCCGGTGTTCCCCGCCGAGACCAACCCTTGCGCCAGACCGTCCCGCACCAGGCGCGAGGCTACGCGGATGGAACTATCACGCTTGGCGCGGACCGCCCGGGCTGCCGACTCGTGCATGGACACCACCTCGCTGGCGTGCACAATTTCGACAGGCAGATGGCGGGAGCCGTCCAGGTCCGCGAACTCTTTCTTAAGAATGTCCTCGCGGCCCACCAGCAACACGCGCACATTCAAGGCGCGCACCGCCCGGATGGCGCCTTCGACTTCGCTTCTGGGGGCTTGGTCGCTCCCCATGGCGTCCACCGCAATGGTGATCATGACCGGCGCGTGCAGCCTTTGTGGCGGCTACTGGGCCACTTCCACGACTTCCCGCCCCTTGTACTGGCCGCAATTCGGGCAGGCGCGGTGGGGTAGTTTCAGCTCGTGACACTGCGGACACTCGGCCAGCGACTGGCGATGCAGCGCGTCATGTGCGCGGCGCTTGCAGCGGCGGGCCGCGGAGTGTCTGCGTTTCGGATTCGGCATACTAACACCTCAGGATAAGTTGACTCTCGATTGCCGGTGCCTTGGGCCGCGCTACAACCGGCGCAACGCTGCCCAGCGGTCGTCCGCCCGGCCCTGCCCGCAACTGCACGGGTTCAGGTTCCGGTTCCCTCCGCAGACCGGACAAATGCCCCGGCAGTCATCGCGACAGACCCGCTGCATGGGGACCGTAAGCAGGATCTGTTCCCGAACCAACCCGGCCAGAGACACACCCTCTCCTTCGTAGAACTCCACCTCCAGCGCGGTCCCCTCGATCTCAATCTCGTCCCCTTCCGGCACGAGCCGCGCGGGAACATAAACCAGGTCGAAATCAGACTCGACCGTTAGCCCGGCGTCCTCCAGGCACCGGTCGCACTCCGCCATCATCTCCACCCGCAGTCTGCCTCGGATCCGAATTTCGCCCCGGTGCACATTCACCAGTTGGGCCAAACCCTCCACATCCAGCGGAGAAACCTGGCGAAGCCCGTCGTCGGAGAAATCCACTAAGCCTGGCGCGAAAGAAGTGCGGAACCGCACCACTCCCCGTTCCAGGTCCCGGATGCTAACCAGCATGGAGACCCCTCCGTCGCAAGGAGAGGCTGGACAAACTCCCATTATAGTGCAGAATTCGCCGGGGGCAGTGCTCTCGGGCGGCACGAATCGAACACGAGCAAAGCGCGCGCGTTCGGTCTGGTGGTTAGCCAACGATAATTCCTCGGGTACGAGAGAGCCATCCGCTCGATACTCAAGCATTCATGCGACGTGCGCGGGCCGCAGTCTTCACGCAACTCTGGACACCCCTCCCCAGCTTGCGAAAAGATTGGATCCGCACGCACACGGCAGAATAACGTGCGCCTCCGGTGTTCGCGCTCCCGGACCCGCGGAGCGCTCATTTCATCTCAGTTTCGCAGCCTGCGCCTGCCGCCACTTGGCCCACCGCCTTCTATTGGCCTCAACAATGCGCTGGCGCGCAGCCGCGCTCATCCGCCGTTTCTTCGGCTGTGGAGCAATGGAAGGCGTCGAAACCGGGCCGGCTGCGCGAGGACGCCCCCGGCGCGGCAAACCGAGGAGCGCGTGCACCCGGCCTATCAGCTCATGAATCTCCTGCTGCCGGGCCTCAAGTCCTTGAAGCGCGACCTGAAGTACTTCGGGAGGAAGAACGGAAGTGCGTGAACGTCTCTTGGGCATGCGTCAACGCTATCACACCGTCCGAAGGGAAGCCATCAGAGACATTCACGATGCGAGGCATACCCGAAGTGCGTACGGTAACCGCTTCACCTCACGCTCGCGTTCGCGCTTCTCAGCATGCGGAAGCCCAGCCATGCGTAATGCAGCCCGCTCCACACGGTGCAAGCGGCGGTGACCACAAACAGCACTCCCAGGCCTCCTCCAAAACCGGTGGCTGGGAATGCATGGGCAACGATCACCGCCAGCGCCGTCACCATCTGTAACAAAGTCGAGACCTTGCCCCACAGGGACGGGGGAAAGCTGCGCAAACGGGTCAGCAACATCGCCAGTCCCGCGCAGGCCAGTATCATCGTGTCGCGGCCGAGAATCAACAGCACCAGCCACCATGGCGCCGCACCCGGCACCGCCAGTGCAATGTAGATCGCACTGAGGACCACCTTGTCGGCAATCGGGTCTAGTTTCTGTCCCAGCCGGCTGCTCTGGCCCAGCGCCCGGGCCAGATAGCCATCCAGCGCGTCAGTGACTGAAGCTATCATGCAAAGCGCCAGCGCGCGCCGATACTCCCCGGCCAGGATAGCCAGCACTATGAGGGGACTTAAGGCCAGCCGCGCAACCGAAAGGAGGTTAGGGACTTTGAGCAGTTCCCGCATGGAGCCCGATCCCGCAGGGCAGCGGCCATCCGCCATCAACCCGCGCAAGGGCCCTGCGGCAATGCTCAGGATACCAGCGCGTGCGCTACCTGGTTCACGAGCTGGTCGAAGGTGAGCAATTCGTAGAGCGACGAGTCGGACATGATCCGGTTGACCACCGCCACGTGCAGGGCGTGCCCGGCCCGTTCCGCCACCACGTGCCCCAGCAGCGGCCGCCCCAGTAAGGCCAGGTCGCCGATGAGGTCCAGCGCTTTGTGGCGGCAGCATTCATCGGGGAAGCGCAGCCCGCCGGGGTTCATGACTCGTTCACGGTCAAAGCACACCGCGTTGTCCAGCGAAGCGCCCCGAATCAGACCCATGTCGCGCATTTGGTCCAGCTCCCAGGCAAACCCGAACGTGCGCGCCGCAGCGATCTCCTCCTGGTAACGCTCCGGCGTAACCTCCAACTCCAGCACCTGCCGGCCTACCAGCGGGTGCTCGAAGCGAACGTCGCACGTCATCAGAAACTGGTCGGCGGGCAGGATGGAAATGCGCTTGCCGCGATCCTCCACCGTGATCGGCCTTTTTATGCGCAAGTACCAGCGCTTACGCCGCCAGGTCTTGACTCCGGCCTCGCGGAACATGCGGATGAAAGGCAGCGCGCTGCCGTCCAAGATGGGAACTTCCAAGTTGTCAATCTCGACGTAGGCGTTGTCGATGCCCATGCTGTAGAAGGCGCTCAGCAGGTGCTCGGTCGTCGAGATTAACACGCCCTGCCGCATGAGACTGGTGGCGTAGCTCACCCGGGCAACATGCCGCCAACGGGCCGGGATCTGGAAATTGTCGAGATCCGTGCGGACGAAAACAATACCGGTCGAGGCGGGCGCCGGAAGAATCCGCACCGAAACGGGCACGCCCGAATGCAACCCCACGCCCCGCGCCTCTACGGGGTCCCGGATGGTGGTCTCAAAGCGCAAGTTGGCTCTCCAAGGCGCTGGCTGGTTCTGCTTTGGGAGAAACAGGATCGAGCGGCAACACTCACTCACTGCAATCGCCCTGCCTCAGGGCAAGCGTATTCTTTTCCAATAGGATAACCAATTGAGAGTGTGGCTGATCTGCCACACTCTGTTCGCCGTGATGTGGCGGAACTGACATACCACCCGGCGGCTGAAGCTGGGCTTGGGCTTGTCCAACGCAGACGGTTGTATACTTGAACCGACTCGCGGCAGTCCAGCATGCGAAGGGTCGCCCGGATTCTCCTTCTCCTCGTTCCGCCGGCGATGGCGGCGGTGCAGTCCGGTGTGCTGGAAGGCTATGTGTTTCGGGAGACCGACGGCGGCCCCCCGCGCCGTCCTCTGACTGTCGAGTTGGTAGACCAGGGGCGGGCGCGATACCGGGAGACGACGCAGGCGGACGGCGCCTTCCGGTTCAAAAAGGTGAAGGATGGGCGCTATACGATCCGGGCTCGTTTCAATGATTTCGTCATAACCGAGGACGTGGTCACGGTGGCCAGCGGCGAGAATTTCGCTGCGGTGATGCTGCCCAAGCGGCGGGCCGGCGTGCAAACGTTCGGAATGGTCACCGCGGATCAACTCGCCGCACAGTCGAACAGCGAGCTGCAAAAGAAGCTCCGGCAGGCAGCCCGGCTGGCAGGCAGAAAGGACCTGGCTGGCGCAGTCCGGCTCTACGAGGAAGTTGTAACAGCGGGCGCCCCGGCCGACGTCTGGGATGCGCTGGGGCTTCTCTATCTGCACGTGGACCGGAAGCAAGACGCATTTCAGGCGTTCGAGAAGGCCCTCGACGTGGATCCAAAATACCTGCTTCCCTACGCGCATCTGGCCGCGGTCTACCTGGAAGAGCGGCGGTATGCGGAGCTGGAGGCGATGGCGAATCGCGCCTTGGCCCTGGATTCGGAGTGGCTATCTGGGCACGCATTCCTGAGCGAAGCGCGGGCCGGTATGGGCCATCTTGAAGCCGCCGAGAAGTCCGCCGCGAAGGCCTCGGCGCTGGCGCACGGTAAGCACCCGGGACTCTATTTGATTCTGGCGAGGATCCGGTGGGCCCGGCGTGACTGCGCCGGCGCGCGCCAGCACCTGGAACGTTATCTCGAGTTGAATACGTCCGCGCGGGCACTGCCCGAGACACGGACCGCGACGGAGATGGTTCTGGCCTGCCGGCCCCAACCCTGAAGGCGCACCGGTAGTTGGCCCGAATCCTCGGACACCCATGGCTGGGCATTGTCACGGGGTTGAAGTTCTGATGTAATCGTGGCCATGCCCGACGATGATCTGATGAACCTGCGTACCTTCCTTGCCGCGACCTCGCTGGTCCCCACCATCCTTCCGGCCCAGCCGGCGGCCCCGCAGGTGAGGTATCAGTCGCCCTCCGGGAACACCATCCCGTTTGAGCGCTCCGAACTGTTCCGGACAGGTGAGGTTCGGACCTTTACCGGTGCGCAGTTGAGTGAGGTGGGGTTTCCACTGGGCGGCATCGGCACCGGCACCGTATCGCTGGGAGGCCGGGGGCAGTTGCGCGACTGGGAGATCTTCAATCGCCCCAACAAAGGATGCCCGCTCCCGTTCACCTTCGTGGCGTTGTGGACGCGGGAGCAGGGTGGAAAGCCACTGACAAAGGTGGTGGCGGCCCCGGCTGAGCCTCCCTACATCGGCCAGAGCGGGTTGAATCGGGCGACAGTGGCCGGACTTCCACACATGGCCGGCGCGCGTTTCCGGGGGGAATACCCGATCGCCAAGGTTTGGTTCGAGGACCCGGATCTGCCTGTGGCTGTCAGCCTGGAAGCCTTCAATCCCTTCCTTCCCTTGGAGGCCGACGACTCGGCCTTGCCGGTGGCATTTTTCCTCTACCGCGTCCAGTCCCGTTCCTCGAAGCCGGTGGAGGGAGCGCTTGCGTTTTCGCTCTTCAACCCGATCGGGAAGACCAGCGGGTATGAGCGAGTGGCAGGCGTTCGCTCGCAGATGCCGGATCTGGGCAAGAACATCAACGAGCGCATCGGGGGATCCGGTTACCAAGGCATCCTGCTGCGCTCGGAGAAGTTTGCGGCGGACGACCCGCGCTTCGGTACCCTGGCGCTAGTGACCACGTCATCGGAGGCGTCGTGGCTCGCGCGGTGGGACCAGGCCGGCTGGTTCGATGACATGCATCGCTGGTGGGACGAGTTCTCCGAGACCGGGAGATTCGCCAGTCCCAACGTGGGCCCTCCTTCCGAGGACGGTTACTCTGATCTCTGTACGCTGGCGCCCCGGTTCCAACTGGCGCCGCGCGCCGCGTCGGACGTCGTGTTTCTGCTGGCGTGGCACTTTCCGGTTGTTGAGAACTACTGGAACCGAGAGCCCGAGTACCGGGGCAAGCGGATGAAGACGCGCTATGCCGAGCGCTTCGCCGGGGCCCGCGCGGTTGCCGAATACGCGCTCGAAAACCGGGAGCGCTTGGAGCGGCTCACCCGGCAGTTCCACTCCGCGTTGTTCCAGTCCACGCTTCCGGTGACGGTGCTGGACGCGGCCTCCAGCCAGGCTTCCATCATTCGCACTACCACTTGTCTGTACCTGGAGGGACGGAAGTTTCACGCCTTCGAAGGAAGCAATGACACCGCCGGGTGCTGCCCGATGAATTGCACCCACGTGTGGAATTACGAGCATGCCCTGGCGCATCTGTTTCCGGAGCAGGAACGGTTCATGCGCATGACGGACTTCGAGCACAACTTGCGCCCCGATGGCTCGATGGCCTTTCGCACGCTCATCCCTCTCGATGCCAAATTGTGGGACTTCCGGCCCGCGGCAGACGGACAGATGGGTTGCGTTCTGAAGGTGTATCGGGAGTGGCAGCTCTCCGGAGACGACGCCTTCCTGCGCCGCTTGTGGCCGCGTGTCCAGCAGGCGCTCGAGTACGCCTGGAAGCAATGGGATGCCGATCAGGACGGCGTCATGGAGGGCGAGCAGCACAATACCTACGACATCGAGTTCTACGGTCCGAACACGATGATGGGGACGTTCTACTTAGCGGCGCTGCTGGCGGCCGAACGAATGGCGCGAGCCGTGGGTGACAACGCCGCAGCGGACCGTTACCACGCCTTGTGCGAGCGCGGCAAGACGGCACTGGATCAGACTTGCTGGGACGGCGACTTCTACATCCAGAAGTACGATGCCTCCCGCCATCAGAAATACCAGTACGGGCCGGGGTGCCTGTCGGACCAGTTGCTCGGCCAGTGGTTTGCCGCGGTGGTGGAGCTCGGCTATGTCTTGCCGCCGGAGCGGGTCCGCAAAACCCTGGCGTCCATCTTCCGGCACAATTTCCAAACTGATTTCCGCCGCTTCGCCAATCCGCAGCGCCTCTATGCCCTGTTCGATGAGAAGGGACTGTTGCTGTGCAGTTGGCCCAAGGGCGGCAGGCCCGCCATTCCGTTTCCCTACTCCGATGAGGTCTGGACCGGGATTGAATACCAGGTCGCTGCGCACATGATTTACGAGGGAATGCTGGACGAAGGGCTGGCCATCGTCAAAGCAGCGCGCGAACGCTACGACGGCCTGCGCCGCAACCCCTGGAACGAAATCGAATGCGGCAACCACTACGCCCGCGCCATGGCCAGTTGGTCGCTGCTGCCGGCGCTCTCCGGGTCTCACTATTCGGCGCCGCAGAAACGGCTGCACCTGGCGCCGAAAGTCAATGCCCAAGACTTCCGCTGTTTCTATTCGACCGGCGGTTCGTGGGGCGTTCTGTCACAGCAGGTGGCAAAGGGGATGCGCACCGCGAGGATTGAGGTTGCCTACGGCAAACTCGAGCTGGCGGATTTTGTGGTGGAAGGCCGCGCGAAATCCGCACGCGTCACCCGGAACCAGGGCGCCGTGCCCGTGTCGGTGAGTGCCGAAGACGGCCGGCTCCACATCCGATTTGACCCGCCGGTGCAACTTGCGGCGGGCGACAAACTCGTGACGCAGATAAGCACGTAAGGCGGCAGGGCGGCGTGAGCCGGCGAATGCCCTGCCGGTCTACGCCGGCCGGCACCGGCCAGAGCGAATGTATCCGCTCCCGGCACGCTGCCGCACATCATCCCCTGCGGCCGGTCCCACTACTGCCGCCCGGCGCTGGTTCGCAAGGGAACGCGCCGCGCCAGGGGCAGGCTGGCAGGAGCGGGGCCCGGCGGCATCAGTTTGAGCCGCGCGAGTTCACGAAGGTGAGCGACAGGGGCCGCTCGTCTCCCTGGCGCAACGCGCTTACCCGCAGAATGCCGTGGATGGGCGCCGGCTCGCCGAGTGCTTCGCTGAGCGCAGCGGTGGCTTCGATCAAGAGCAGCGAGCCCAGCGGCGTGAAGTCCACGCTGCCGTAGAGCCGGGCCAGTTTGCCCTCGACGTTGTGGACCGATCTTTCCACCAATCTTATGAGTTGCTTGTCTCCGTCCAGCCCGTTCTCCCGGGCCAGACGAACGGCGGAATGGCCTTGGGACGCCATCTGAATCAGCACGTCCATGAAGAAGACGTCCGCTGCCAGCAGGGAGATGAAGAGACGCGGGCGTCGGAGAACCTGCGAGAGAATGCCGCCGGTTTGCCTTGGGCTGTAGTGCTGGGCGAGGAGTTCTTTTCCGGCGGCCACGAGGAACGGGAAGATACGACGCATCTCGAGTGAAACGGCTCGTTGCGACGCCAGTACCGCGCCCTCCATCTCGGCCTCGGCTACATAGTCATAGCCGAAATGCGACCTCTTTTTGCTGGACGAAACCCGGCTGCACGAGTAGACTGCCATGGACAGAGCCGGATCCAAGTCCTCGAACCGATCCAGTTCGCTGAAATAGACGTATGGCGCCCATAGCCGCAGAGCGCGCTGCAAGGCCCTGGCAACCCTTGCGTAGGTAGGGCGGTAGCTGGGATGCCCCTCCCCCGGGCTGTTTAACCACGCGCGCGCGGCGGAGCCCGGCGTGCTCAGCGTAATGCGCGTCTTCAAGGGACCCTCGCAGGTGGAGGCCAGTCCAGTGAGCCGTGTGGCGACGCCGGTGTGGAAACCATATGCGTCCAACACCCGGGGCAGCACGATTCCCACGGCGGCGGGCGCCAATCGGCGAGTGTCAGTGAACGTCAGGGAGAATTCGGGTGGAGAGTGGTGGCGGGCGTGAGAGTGGTTGCACAAGACTGCCAGGCGGGCTTGGTGCCTGAGTCGAACCTGGGTCTCCTCCTCGCGGCGCGGATCGAAAAGGAACAACTTTCCGTTCTCCTCGGCGTGTACCTTTACGTGTGCCCCGGTGTTGAGGAATTGGTGCCATTCATCGCGGCGGAGCAGAGGCAAGTTCAGCTCCAGCATGGTGCGCCGGGAAACGGCACTGGCCAGAATTCCGCCGTGAACCCGCATGTGGGGACCCGGGGTGGTGAGCGCGGAGAAGTCCCCGCCCGCCGCCTGACAGCACGCTTCCCTACCCTGGCGTGACGAATCGAAGGAACAGTCCAGAAGGACCGTCCCGCCCCTGACGGATTGCAGCCTCCGCGCCAATTCCACACTGCACTTCTTCGCCAGGCCCGCCAGGGCCCCACAGTGAATCTCGCGGCAGAGTTCGGGAAGCTTCAGGAAGTGCATCCGCAGCCAGTGCAGGTCGGCTTCGCACTGGACCTGGCCAAAGTAGGTGGTCAGTTGCCTGGCTACCCAGCCGTCGAGCCTCTGAAATGCCGCCAGGTGTTCCAACTGTGGGCTGATCTCATCCAGCCGGAACTTGCGGTCCGCAACCTTCCGGAACTTTCGCAACAACGAGGCTCCGTCCGGGCACCGCAGCCAACGCTGCGCGGTACGCGCTGCCCTTCGCAGCCGCGCTGCCTCTTCCAGGTCATCGAGGCCGCTCGACGGCAGGCCTTCGAGCAGTTCCGCCAAAAGGTTCAAGGGGACTGCGGCGTGGCCGGGGTCGGGGTCCCACGGAGGAAGCCCGGTCCACTGGCCGCCGTCATCAGAATCCGCCGCTGCCGCCGTAACCAGCCACTCGCGAAGTGTCTCGAATTCCGTCGGGCTAGCCAAGGCGTGCCACATGGCCACGCGAACTGCCGGGTCGGCCTCCACCCAAGCGGTCAGGACCTCGTGGAAGGTGGCGTAGGAGACCCCAAATCGGTGCGCTTCAGCGCGTCCGCGGCTCCGCCGCACACCGGGAAGTCCGCGCAGTTCTTCCAGCCACTGAAAAGGATGGACTCCAAGAATTGCGGCTAGCAGATCATCGTGCGGCTGCGGCGGCTCAGAGTGGGCGGTCGCCTTGACCCGCAATTGCGTGTCGTGGGCTTCGGCGGAGGCAGAGTTGAGGACGCGCAGCCGAGTCCAGCCGACGTCGTCGTGTCTTACAGCGACGGGAAACTGGCCCGTCAGGCAGTACTCCACCTCGGGGACGGACGCGGTCAGAACCGGCAGCCCCAGGTCGCCTTCGAACCGGCCGCAGCAGACTTCGCGCAACCAGTGGAATTGAAAGCCGAGCGCCGTCCGCGCTGCCACTTTCAGCTCCCCTTCGATCACCTGGACGGCAGTGGCCGGCCCTATGTCAGGCGCCGCTTGATTCAAGCCTCGGGTGGTGGAGACTTCCCATACTTCACCGCCGTGCGCCGCGGCGGCAGCCGCGCTCAGACCTTCCTGTGAGCCGGGCTCAAGTCGGTTCGGATTGGGCATTTCCTCGGGGCCTCGCGATACGGAATCGTGGTGGCGCCGGGAGGGTACCTGAAAACGGCGCCGGCCGGTAAAGGACGCGGTTTAGGGGGCCAGAAGCGTCATGACCACCGCTCCCGGCCCCGGGGGCTGCCGGACTCGCGCGCCTCTCAGAATCAGCAGCCGTATGATTGTACCGGCGAGATATGCGGTTTCGGACCGGAGCCGCCGCTTGGCGGTCTGCCAGTTCCCTTGTATGCCTCTCAGTTCCAGCGGGTTGGAGTGCTCAAATGTTTTTTTTCGAGTTGTGTGAACGGCTGTCGCAGGAGGGTTGAGTTTCGAATATCCTTCGCCTGCCGCGCAGATGGTCGTTCACCTGGCCGAGCGAAGCGAACAGGCCCACGTAGGATGATGGGGGAAGGGAGGGCTCCCGGCGCCGGGGGCGGAAGTCGCGGGCGCGAAACAGATCATTCACCGCGATCACCGCGCATCCCAGCGGCCTGTATTCGTGACGGCCTTGGGCCCACGCCACATCGCCGTCGATCCACAAGTCGAAGGCCACGGCTCACAGGCTCTGAATGAGCCCGTAAATGGGCTTGAGCGAAGGGTACAGCGAAGCGAAGATTTCGTAACCCCGCTCGTGGAGCCGGGAATTGTGGGGATGCGGCACGACGGTTCCGGCTTCCCGAATAACGGCCCGGCAGGCCTCCTGAACCGAGGTGAATTCGCCGGTGCCCACGAGCGCCAGAATGGCTGCGCCGTATGCCGAGCCTTCCTGGGTTTCGAGCACCGCCACCTGCTTGGCGAACACGTCTGCCAGCATTTGCCGCCAGAAGGCACTCCGCGCTCCTCCCCCGGACAGGCGCACCGAATCGACAGGCACGTCCAAGCCCTCGATGATCTCCAGCGCATCGCGCAGGCTGTAGCTGACGCCTTCGAGCAAGGACCGGATCAAGTCGGCCCGGGAGTGCCTGGCGGTGATGCCAATCCAGCCGCCGCGGGCATTGGCATCCAAGTGCGGGCACCGCTCGCCCATCATGTAGGGAAGCCAGAACAATCCGTGCGAACCGGGCGGCGCTTTGGCTGCTTCTGCGGTCAGCGCATCATAGTCTGCGCCGCAAGCGAACTGATTGCGGAACCATTGCAGGCTCAGGCCGGCGCCCTGCGTGACACCCATCACGTGCCACTGCCCGCGTACAGCGTGACAGAACGTGTGCACGCGGCCCTGGGGATCGTAGGCCACATTTTCCATGTGCGCGAAAACCACTCCGGACGTGCCGATGGTGCAGGAGACCAGTCCCGGCTCGACAATGCCGTTTCCTACCGCACTGGCGGCCTGATCGCCGGCGCCGCCTACCACCGGTGTACCTTCCTTCAGCCCCGTGAGTTCGCTCGCCTCCTTCGAGACCTTCCCCGTGACCTCACTGGATTCGTACACCGGGGGCAGAATGCTGCGGTCCAGGGCAAGCCGGTCGACCAGTTCGAAGGCCCAACGCCGGTGGACCACATCGAACAGCGCCGTTCCCGAAGCGTCCGACACTTCGCTAGCGAATTCGCCGGTGAGCCGGAAGCGGATGTAATCCTTGGGCAGGAGCATCTTGCGCAGCCGCGCGAACTGCGCGGGTTCGTGGTCGCGAACCCACAGCAGCTTGGGGAGCGTGAATCCCGTCAGCACGGGATTCGCCGTGTAACCCAGCACCGCTTCACTGCCGATCTGGCGGTTGATGGCGTCCACCTGCGGCTGGCTGCGCTGATCGCACCAGATGAGAGCCGGCCGGATCACCCGCAGCGCGCTGTCCAGCATCACCAGGCCGTGCATCTGTCCGGAGAGGCCGAGTCCGGCGACCTGATCTCCCGGAACGCTCGCCTGGGCCAGCACGCCGCGAATGGCGGCCTGCGCGGCCTCCAACCAGTTGTCGGGATCCTGTTCGGCCCACAGGGGCCGCTCCATGCGCATGTCCTCGTGAGGCGCAGTGAATCCCGCTTTGACCTTGCCTTGATTGTCGATAAGAAGTGCGCGACTGCCGCCCGTGCCAATGTCCAGTCCTAGCCAGTACATATGAGAATCCTACCCGAGAATATTCCGTCCGGACGCCAGCTTTCACCCCTGCTCTTGAAACGGAAGGTACGCAGCGCCATACAGGCCGGCCTCGCTGCCCAGCAAGGCCTTCTCCACCCGGGAGGGCGTGGAACGGAAGATAAAGGAGCGGCGCTTGAGTTCCTCGAACATGGCGGGAGTGAAATAGTCCCAGGCGGGCAGCAGTCCGCCGCTGAGCAAATACAGCGGGCAGTTGAAAATATTGGCCAGCGCGGCCAGCCCGACGCCCAGGTGCTTGCCCATGTGCCTCCACACCTCGCGCGCCTTCTCATCGCCTTGCTTGGCCAGGTGGTAGACATCCTCCGCACTCACCTCGCCGAGACCCATGAGCTTTGCCATGCAAACCACGGCCGTGGCGGAGGCGTGTTTTTCCAGGCAGCCATTATTTCCGCAGCCGCAGGGATTGCCGCTCGGGTCCACGGTGATGTGCCCGACTTCGGCGGCCATGCCCACGAAGCCATGCAGGATCTTGCCTTTGACAATGATGCCGCCGCCGATGCCGGTGCCCAGCGTGAGCAGTACCAGATCGTCGTAGTTCTTGCCGGCGCCCATCCATTTTTCGCCCAGCGCCGCCGCGTTGGCGTCATTCTCCAGAATCACCGGAAGGCCCAGCCGCCGGGAAACCTCGTCGCGGATCGGGTAGTCCTCGAAGATGGGCAGGTTGGGGGATCCCCGGATCACGCCCTTCTCCATGTCCATGAATCCCGCGGAGCCAATGCCCACACCCACCAGGCTGTGGTCCTTCACTTTGCGCTGCACTTCGCGAATTCCGGCGGCGATGTCACTCACCACCGAGTCCGGCCCCTTGGTCAGCACGGTAGTCCGTCTGACTTTCGTGATCATCTTGCCGGCGCGGTCAATCGCTGCGGCGCGGAGATTGGTGCCGCCCAAATCGACGCCAATGGAGAATTCAGGCATGAGAGGGCATCATAGCAGAACCGAGCGGAGGCGAAGCCGTTGCCGGCGGAGCCGGGCGCTTCAGGTTTCTTCCGATTGCCCGCGCCTGCGAGAGCGGTCCGCCCTCTGTTGCTTGTCCGCTGTGGCCTGCGATCGCCCGCGTTTGGACGTCCGCCCGGTCCGGCTGCGCGAAGGCGGAGTCACGTCACGCGCACGCTCGTAGCTTAGTTCCAGCATGCCGCCGGGATAACTCCGGCTCTTGACCAGTTTGAAATGACGCTCCGGGAAACCGCTGGGGAACAGCGGAATGCCATCCCCCAGGAGAACCGGCAACACCCCGAGGTCGATCCGGTCGATCACGTCCTCCCGCAGGAATTCGCGCGCCAGTTCTCCCCCACCCATTAACCAGATGTCTTTCCCCGGGCGTGCCTTCAGCTCCCGGATCAGGACACCAGGTGGCTGGTTCGTGTACTCGACCCTGCCTCGCTTCCCCGGGGGCTTTGACCGGGAGAAGACGTACTCCTCCATCTTGCCCATGGAGCCCATGCCCCCTTGTTGCGGAGCGACATCGGCCGTCTTGCGGCCCATGAGCACGACGTCGATGGAATCAAAGAACCCCTTAAAGTCATAAGACGGTTCCACTACCAGCCAGTCCACGCTGCCATCGCGCCGTGCGATGTATCCGTCGAGACTCATCCCCACAAATAGGACAACGCTGCGCATGAGTCGATTATGGCGCAGCATCCGCCTGGCGGGAGTGGCTGGACGGAGGCCCTCGACCCGGCTCCTGATTCGTGCACGCAGTCCAGCCGGCGCACGGCAAGGAATCGCGCAACGCTTCTCAGCCGGCCTCCCTGGTTCTCTGTTCTGCTCGCATATATACTGGACCTTTGACTCTTATTCCCTGAGGTGGAGTGATATGAATCGCCGGGCATTCCTGGGAGCCGCAACGGCCAGCGGCCTCGCTATTCGAGCGGCGGGAGATGAAGAGAAAGTAGTCCGCGTAGGCGTCATCGGAACCGGTAACCGGGGCCGCAGCCTGTTGGGCGTACTGCTTCGCATAAAAGATGTCGCCATACCGGCTTTGTGCGACATTGACACCGCCAACCTGGAAAGGGCCGAGAGCGCCGTGGTGAAATCCGGCCGGTCGCGTCCGGAGGCTTACAGCCGCGGCGAAGAGGATTATCGGCGCCTGCTGGAGCGCGAGGACCTGGATGCGGTCCTCATCGCCACGTCGTGGAAATGGCACGCGCGCATGGCGGTGGAGGGCATGAAGGCGGGCAAGTACGTGGCCGTGGAGGTGCCCGCCGCGCAGACCCTCAAGGAGTGCTGGGAATTGGTGGAGACGCAGGAGCGCACCCGTGTCCCCTGCATGATGCTGGAGAACTGGAGCTTCCGCCGCGACAACCTGGCCGTGCTCAACATGATCCGCCAGGGCTCGTTGGGCGAGATGGTGCACTGCCACTGCGCCCATTCCCACGATTGCATCGACCACTGGTTCTGGGACCCCCAGGGCAACGAGCGCTGGGGCGCCCAGTATCTCATCAATCGCAACTGCGACCAGTACCCCACGCACAGCCTGGGCCCAGTTCTGAGCTGGCTGGACATCAACTGTGGCGATTCGTTCGCCAGCATCGTCTCAGTGGCCACCAGCCAGCGCGGCATCCATGCGTACTTCGCGCGCAAGTTCGGCCCGGACCATCCCAACGCCAAACGCGAATATGCCCAAGGCGACATCGTCACCTCGCTCGTGCGCACGCAGAAAGGGCGCACGGTGGTGATCAATTACGACATGCAGTTGCCGCGCCCCTACGACAACCGGTGGATGATCCAGGGCACGCTGGGCCTCTACGACGAGGACAAGGGGGCGGTCTACCTCGAGGGGCGCAGCCCTAAGTACCACGAGTGGGAGCCGTTCGCCCCCTACCAGGAGCGGCACGAGCACGCGTGGTGGAAATCACTGCGAGAGCAAGCCGCCGACGCCGGCCACGGCGGCACCGACGATCTCGAGTTGAGGGAGTTCATCCGCGCCGTGCGCAACCGCGCGCCCACTCCGCTGGACATTTACGACTCCGTGACCATGAGCATGATCATCCCGCTATCGGGCGAATCCATCAGCAAGAACGGCGCCCCAATTCCCTGCCCCGATTTCACCCGCGGCCGGTGGAAGACCAGGAAGCCGTATTTCGCTGTGGAGAGCACGGGCTGACAGGAACTTTGGATTCCCTCGGCTCGCGGGCGCCGGCGCTTCCCTGACAGCCCTTGAAGACCAGCTCGGCGGACTCCCTGTATCTGTTGCGGAGGCGCTCTCTTCGCTCAACGATATCCTTGTTCGAGCAGCCCGTCCAACTCGTTCATGTTGCTCTGGATCAGAACCCCATGTTACCCAGAAGGCATGATCAAACTTGACTGGATTCTCCGTCTCACCCTTGTCGTCATCGCTCTCAACCTCTCGATCCTGGCATTCCGAAGTACCAGATTAGGCGATGCAGTCGTGCACGCGGCCGATGCCCGTTTCGATCACGTCACGATCGTCAGTCCCGCCTTTCTATACAAAGGGGAAGCGGGGTTGCTCCTGCTCGACAGACGCAACGGCAATATCTGGTACATGAGCAACAAGCAGGGTGTGTTTGGCGAGCCTGTGTACCTGACCCGTATTCCCTTCGAAAAGCTGGACCAAAACCCTCAACCTTGACGCGTTCATCTGGCCCAGGAACGACGATCTTCCCCCTCGGTCCTAAACCAACGGAGACGAGTGGCTTCGGCCGGCTGGTGTCCCGCGCTTGAATGCGATCGGATGGGGGGCGTGCTCCTCCAGTCGGCGTGTCGAACCCGACGCAGAGCCGACACGGAATCTGCCGCTGGCCCGGCTGTTCAAGATCAAGATATGCACTGTAAGCCGGGCAAGGTATGGTGGGCCCGACAGAACTCGAATCTGTGACCCCCCCCCGGCCAGCCGGGGCGCTCTAACCAACCGGCTTGGCGTCGATCAGCTCCTGAATCGAACGGGGGGATTTCCAGCTCTTTAGCTGCCGCTCCTGCCGGCGCGCTTCGGCCAACTCGAGGCAATCCTCCTGATAGACAAGATCCCAGGGGCCACGGTCACGGGTATAAGGACTGTGCCCGCGGGCGTGCTCCTCCAGCCGGCGGATCAAATCCGAGGTAGAGCCGATATAGAATCTGCCGCTGGTCTGGCTCTTCAAGATGTACACCGTAGCCATAGGAAGGTGTGGTGTGCCCCGCAGAACTCAAATCTGCGACCTCCCCGGCCAGCCGGGGCGCTCTAACCAACCGGCTTGGCATGGTGGGCCCGGCAGAACTCGAATCTGCGACCTCCCCGGCCAGCCGGGGCGCTCTAACCAATCGGCTTGGCATGGTGGGCCCGGCAGAACTCGAATCTGCGACCTCTACCGTGTCAAGGTAGCGCTCTAACCAACTGAGCTACGGGCCCAAGGTCGCGCGCAAACTCATTCTAGCACAGGGGTGCAGTCGGCCTACTCCGTCGCGCAAGCTACCGATTGTATTGATTGCCTGATGGGCTCGCGGTGACTCGAACGCCAGACCTCCCCGGCGCGCCGGGGCGCTCTAACCAACTGAGCTACGGGCCCTTTGGGGGAGCGTGGAAACGCCTTGCGAAGAAGCTGGGGTGGCTGGAGGGGTTCGAACCCTCGGCCACCGGAACCACAATCCGGCGCTCTACCAACTGAGCTACAGCCACCACACGGACGCGGGCCGCCGCTCCTCGCAACCGGGCGCCATCAGTCAGTATAGCACTCGGTCTCCTTGAGACCGCTGTCCAGGCGTTCGGAGTTTGCCGGGCTGGCGACCTCGAGGAGATCGCGGGATATATCGGCCGAACTCCTTCAGTCACAGCCCGGCTTTGCGCCAAAGGTCGTCCACGCGCGCGATGACCTCCGGCGACATGCGGATCACATCCGGCCAGGGGCGGGTGAAGCCCTCGCCAGGCCATTTTCGCGTGGCGTCCACACCCATCTTCGAGCCGTAGTTGGGCAGGCGGCTGGAGTGATCGAGCGAATCGATGGGCCCCAGGCAGAACTCGATATCGCGCTGGGGATCGATGTTGTTGAGAGCTTTCCACGCGACCTCGCGAACGTTTTGCACGTCAACGTCCTCGTCCACCACGATAATGCACTTGCTGAACATCGCCTGGCCCAGTCCCCAGATGGCGTGCATGACCTTGCGCGCGTGGCCGGGGTAAGACTTGCGCATCGAGACCAGCATCAGGTTGTGGAAGATCCCCTCGGCGGGCATGTGGATGTCGCGCACTTCCGGCAATTGCAGGCGCATGAGCGGCAGGAAAATGCGCTCCACCGCCTTGCCCATGTAGAAGTCTTCCATGGGCGGCGGGCCGACAATCGTGGTCGCATAAATGGGGTCCTTGCGCTGGGTGATGCAAGTAACGTGAAAGACGGGATACTCGTCCTCCAGGGAGTAAAAGCCCGTGTGGTCGCCGAAGGGCCCCTCGGTACGCAGTTCGCCCAACTCGACGTACCCCTCCAGCACGATCTCAGCGTTGGCCGGCGCTTCCAGGTCGCACGTCTCGCACTTCACCATGTCAACGGGCTTTTCACGCAGGAAGCCGGCCAGCATCATCTCGTCCAGATCCGGCGGCAGGGGCGCGATCCCGGAGAACATCACGGCAGGGTCGGAGCCGATCGCCACCGCCACGTCCATGCGCGTGTTCCTTCCCTCGGCCTTCAGCCGCCGGTAGTGCTCCGCCCCATGCTTATGTGTCTGCCAGTGCATTCCCGCTGTGCGCTCATCGAAAATCTGCATGCGGTAGACGCCGCAGTTGCGTTTGCCGCTGATGGGGTTCTTCGAGAACACCAGAGGCAGCGTGATGAAGCGCCCGCCGTCCTGCGGCCAGCAGTGCAGCACCGGGTAATCGAACAGGGAGAAGCCCTCGCGCCGTATCACCTCCTTGCACGGGCCGGAGAAAACGGTGCGCGGGAAGACGGCCCCCAGGTCGACCAGTTTCGGCAGCATTTTGATCTTGCCAATCAACCCTTCCGGCTTTTCGAGTTCCAGCACCTCACGAATGCGGTCCGCGATTTCGTCCACACTCGAAACGCCAAAGGCCAGTTCCATGCGCCGCATGCTAGCCATGCTGTTGATCAGCACGGGAATGGCGGACCCCTTGGGTTTCTCGAACAACAGCGCCGGGCCGCCTTGCTTGACGGAGCGGTCGGCGAACTCGGTGATTTCCAGAACCGGATCGACTTCGAACGGGATGCGCTTTAGCTCACCCGCTTTCTCCAGCGCCCGCATGAAGTCGCGCAGATCGGAATGTGCCATGGATGTGGGGAATCCTTCTTTCTACTATGATTGAAGGTTTGCCTGCAAAGTGGGAGATGGAATGTCGAATCGAGTAGCGTTTGTTACCGGAGCCAGCCGCGGGATTGGCAAAGTGACCTCCGAGCTTCTCTCAGAAGCCGGCCACGATGTGGCGATCGCTTCGCCGGAACACGATCTGCTGGAGGAGCTGGCGGCCGCAATTCAGGCTGCCGGACGCAAGGCGCTGGTAGTGGACCTCGATATCACGTCCGCGGAATCAGTGAAGGCAGGCGTCGAAAAGACCATGCAGGAATTCGGCCGCATCGACGTACTAGTGAACAACGCCGGCATCACGCGCGATGGCCTGGCCATGCGCATGAAGGAATCGGACTGGCACGCTGTGCTCAATGTAAACCTCACCGGCGCGTTCCTCATGACCCAGCAGGTGCTGCCGGTCATGATGAAGGCCCGCTTCGGGCGGATTATCAACATGGCTTCGGTGGTGGGTCTCGCCGGAAATCCGGGCCAAGCGAACTACGTGGCGTCTAAGGCCGGCCTGATCGGCCTGACTAAGTGCCTCGCTCAGGAACTGGCCAGCCGCAACATCACCGTGAACGCCGTGGCGCCCGGGTTCATCGAGACGGACATGACAGCCAGGCTGCCGCAAGAGGTCAAAGACCGCATGATGACGTCAATCCCGCTGAAGCGCTTCGGCCAGCCCCGCGACATTGCCTTGGCTGTTAAATTCCTGGCCAGTGACGACGCCGCGTACATTACCGGGCACGTATTAAACGTCAATGGCGGCATGTACATGTA
>Ga0233417_10000107_pt1 | contig 22157 bp, 17 predicted proteins | sample Sed_MG_FD_189023 | JGI IMG/M metagenome (GOLD analysis project Ga0233417, IMG submission 189023) | Sediment microbial communities from Lake Towuti, South Sulawesi, Indonesia - Sediment_Towuti_2014_0.5_MG | ecosystem: Environmental > Aquatic > Freshwater > Lake > Sediment | place: Indonesia... | reverse complement strand
ATCCAATCAGCAGATCTAGCTACATTAGAAATACGAATTTCATCAAGGTATCCTTTCATACCCCAATTATTATCGCCTCTAAACCCAAGTCTTACACTAGTAAGATTAGTTGTTGCTCCAGCAATATCAGAACTATCTGATACACCATTTAAATAAAAGTGGAAGATACCGCTTGCTGCAGTAGCAGCATTAGTAGCAGACATAAAGTATCTTGTAGACACAACAGGTGTAGTATTAGCATTTCTCGCTGTTCCACCAGCATCAACTATTCCCCATTTAGTACCAGTAGAATAATATGTATAAAATCCACCAAATGCAGTTGTATTAAATCCTACAGCATATTCTATAGTTGGTAAAGAAGATGAATTATAACACCAAAGGCTAATTGACCATGCAGAAGCAGTTACATAACCATCTTGGAAATATTCTTGGTATATTTGATTTGTACCAGCAGGTACAAAGAGTTGAGCATATCTTGTACCAAAACCTATATATGGCCCTTGTCTAGAGGTAACACCAGTAGTTCCATTCTCTGCTCTTACTGCAGTAAAACCATTAGCAGAATCATATTGATCTACTACGCCATCCATATGAAATACACGTTTATAACCGTTATTCCATACTGCACCTTTGCTATCTCTTGAATGACCACTATCAATACCATATGCCATATAAATAGTATTAATAGCTTGTCCAGATATTGTTGGAACTTGTACCCAATAAATAGCTTCTTTTGCACTATTACTATAATACTCTATTTCATATGGAAGTACAGTTTCCTTATCATTAGCAAAGAATTCAATACGATCACCTAGAGGATTATAAGAGGTAAATAAGTGGTCTTTATCAACAGGCCAAGATGTACTATTAATATGTACACAAATTGGAAATCCAGATACAGTTGTTGTAGTATTAGCACCAGTAGAAGTTGTATTTACATTAATTGCTTTATAATATGGATAACCACTAAAAGGAAAATGAGGATAAGATACATGAATCGGTTCGGCTTCTTTAGGAGATACATAATCTATAACATTATCGGTTGCTCTTCTCACTAAATGAACATGTCGTGGATTTGTCTCAGTAAGCTTCATATACCATTGTTTATATTGATCTGGCATAACCTTAGTACGAGCATGTAATCTCCAATTGGCTTGTTCAATTAATCTTTCAGTTTTATTACTAATATCACGTCTTTTAGTCCAAAATTGAACTGTACCTTCAGTTAATAATAAAGGCTCTTTTAATTCTGCAGCACCTGTAAGAAAAGAAGTATTCCAAGTTATCCACCCATCGCCAACATAATTACTGTTTTTCTTTGTAGAAATATAACTTAATCTCAGCCAATCTTTGGTACGAGCAATCGTTGAATATCGGTATTCATCCATATAACCATTGTACCAATAAGTTGTATCAACAGTTGTATATCTACCAAGAAGCATACTGTTAGAACCAACAGTATACCAAACATGTGTTACTTGTGAAGTTCCTGGACTAGTTTCATCATTAACAGCACCAAAGCAGGGTAAAGCATTACCACTACATACCACAGCAGTATAATGCCACTCATTTAATGGTGTGGCTTTCCAACTAAGTGAATAATTTGCTGCTCCTCCCGAACTATATCCAGTAAATTGTAAGTAAGCATCTTCATTCTGGAAAAATCCGAATTCATATATCCTACAATATGTAGTATGATAGAATGATGTTATATTTATTCTATAATATCTATATGCATTACTATTACTAAATTCAAACTGCTGCCAAGCTGCCGTGTTTGCAGCATTTCCATTATAAATAACATTATAGGAAATATCATCGTTAGATCCTTGAATGCTAAAAGCATTCATTCCATAATTATTATAATTATATACACGAAATGCTCTTATTACCTTAGTTACGCCTTCACCTAAATCATATTTCCACCATGTAGGTTGATTATTATTCTGTACTGCCCAATAAGTACCAGTATCGTTATCTATAGCAAGATTAGGATATTGAGCACTATAATAACCACTTGCTGAAGCAACACCACTAGTTGTTGGAGTAAAGTCAAGAGGACCATTTTCATACCATGCCCAACCATATGTAGAATAACCACTTCTCTTATAGGCAGCAAGCATATCTATTTCATCATATGTTGGCTTCCTATAAGTCCACATTTCAACTGTTAATGCTTGAGTTTGATACCTTGCATTATCAGTTAATGATAAAACAGATGAACTTCCATTAAAATTTCTACCAAAAGCGATGACACCAGACACATTTGTAGTAGCCGTATCACTAACAGTATTATTTAAACTATCTAGAACATTACCATTTAAATGTAAAACATCAAAATAACCATTGCCCCAAGTAGCTTTTGCATCATCTTGGTTTACGTGATATGCATCGTTGCCAAAACCCATAAAAATACTGGTGTTAGTGTTACCAGATACAACTGGAACTCTACACCAGTATATAGCTTCTCCAGATACAGGAGAAAATAATTCTACTTCAAATGGAATGGAAGTTACTTTATCGGCAGTAAAGAAATTTACTCTTTTTCCAGTAGTTTCAGCATTAAAGAAAGTTGTTCTTTCCGATTCATCAGGCCAAGAAGATGAATTTATATGAACACAAATGGGAAAATCCGATTGATCAGTAGGAACGTTTGCACCGCTTACTGTAGTATTTAATATTATCTCTTTTTGGCGTAAATGATTTGGGCCTTTATAAGTTAAAGTTAATTTTGGAACATACTGTGCAGCATCAGCATTGTAAATTACAATATATTCATCACCAGTAGTCGGACTAGAAGGTTGATTATTATCAAAATCATGACTTATAAGAAAAGCAAATGTGCTTGATCCTGTTCTTCCTGTTCTATTTATATAAGCAACACCAGAAGCATTTAATTCAAAATCAACCCACGAAGGAGTAGAAATAGAAGCTACAGTTTTTCTAGATGAAAATTCTGTAGAAGCATATTCAATAAGACCAACTTTTAACCAATCTTCTGTAGCAAGTGATGTCCTTGAAGTAAGTGTACCACTAGTTACTACTATACTACTACTATAATTATCAACCTTACTAGAAACATATAATGAAATAATACCGCTTACAACTTCTGCTTCTGTACCTAATTTAGAAGTATCAAATGAAACGATACTACGCCAAGCATCTCTCCATCCAGTAGCAGAAGCAGACGATCTGTAAATACGACAAAATATTTGTTCACTTTCTGAAAATACATAGTTAGCAGAACCACGAAGTGTTGCCCAACTTACAGTAGTACTACGATCACTTCGTAATCCACCATCAACAGAACTAACTTCTGGATTACTGTCTGGATAGAAAGTTCTAATAATATACATTATACCATACCAGAATAAACTATAGACCTAGCTAAAATAGAAGTCAATTTTGGACTGCCTGAATCAGTAAGATGAAGGCTAACAACCAGTGTACCACTACCAACAACATCATAACTATTCCAATTATATGAGTCACCAAGACCACTTTTTGTACTATATCCAGCACAATACCAAACATAAGTCAATCCACTATCTAATCCATCTGGATCATAAGAATTTTCTGCTTTACATATAATTTCACCAGAAGTTATAGTAGGATACCATATTGCCACTGGCGGTTTATTACCTGAAATTGGAACTGATCCAGTACCCACTCCACCAGTTAATCCTAAATCAATAGTATAACCACGAGCAGAAAAAGTACTAGAATAATCATCCAAGAAATAATTCATAACAGTAGGAGATACTGCATAAGGATCATATATTCCAATTGTCTGACCTATTTGTAATCTTGGATCACCAATAATACTAACCTGAGCAGAATAAGTTATTCTGTTTAAATCACTCAATACCTTATTAGCAATAGCCTCTGCTACAGATTGTACATCAATAAGCTCAGATGTTATTTCACATCTCTTATAAGTAGGCGGATCTGGTACATAATCCGAAGGATATGAAGCATGAGCATGTATATTATCTTCCTCATAACCTATAACATCTACCCAATTACGTAAATTCTCATCACTAGAATCTGCTGTTATTGATATAATACTACCAAAAAGTGATTCAACAAAAGATTCTGGCGGATAAAAAATATCAACTTCTCTACTATAAGATAAATTATAAGTTGACGATGCAATTCTTCCCCGACCCATTTTTAATTTTACAGTTCCATCTGGAGTTGCCCATATTCTATATCCGACCAAATCACACAGTTGATTGATTGCATCCATTGCCGACATATTTACAATAACCCAATACTTATGATTGCCAACAACTATACGATAACCATCTATATCAACAATATCTAAATCTTGAAATTCACTAGTATCTGGTATACCACTTGCAATTAATAAATCTTTAATTATCTCTTCAGCATATCGTTCAGATTCAGATTGTCCACCCATTGGATTTCCATTATGATCTTTTACTTCTTCCGTAGTTGTATAATAATAACATAGTTTATTATAATCAATATAATAATTATTCATTGCTAATTTTAAAATATCCCTGCATTCTAATGTCATTAAACGAGGAAAATCAGCGTGTGATATACTATCTATAAATCCAAAAAAAGTACGTCTAGTTGACCCATTCCAACCTTGATCTATTACTACTCTATCCATTGGTTTAAATTCTATATCACTTTCAATAACTAAAGTACAAGTAGCAGATGATTGATCAAAGCCAAAATTCAAACTACAATTAATAACATCAAAGTCTGCTGGCGAATAATAATTAGTTCCAGTGGCATAAACACTCGGTTTCTGTCCAATACCGACCCTAGTAATAGTAGCCACAATAGTCTGTGTTTTAAATTTCTTTACATATTCTTCAGCTATTCCCATATTATCACCATTAAGGATTCATTTTTATTAATACCATCTCTAAATCATAAGTATCTTCGCCACTACCAGGAAAATCACCATGAGTCGGATGAATTGTTGGAGTAAAGCTTTCTATAAAGCAACTAAATTCTGGAGAATTACCAGTATCATACAAATGATCTCTACAATTGTGTATAGTTTCTCCAGCATAATAAAATCCTTGTAACTCTCTCATCATATCACCGTGTATTGCAGTAAAACGTAAAGTACGTCTAGCACCGTTAAACCCGTCAAATTGAATACTTGGTAAACTTGCACCAATTACTTCTATTTCCTGCATTCGTGGTTGTGATACCCAATAAGTATCGCCACCATATCTGTCTGGATTTCGTATGAATACATATTCATTTGCATTACCATATTCAAATACCCAATAAACAACTGCCATTTTTATTACCTCCCAAATCCTAATCCAACGTTAGTAGAGCCACCGCCAGCTACTCTATTGAATTCAGTTCCTTCTAACTTTAATCTAGATATATTTTGATTTAAAATTTGTAAATCATTATGTAAAGAACCAATACCTTGTTTAATATTAGTTAATAATCTTTCAGTAGTAGAAAAAGATCCTATAGCACTTAATTTATTTACTATATCTGCATTATTATTGGTTTCTACATGCTTCGGAACAACATACTCTCCAGCATGTAACCTATATAATCCAGTATAAGGAATATTACCACCAAATTGTCTATTGGGAAGATTAGCTTGACCTAAATATTCTATAAATAATTTATTTAAAATAGTCAACAAATCTTGGTTAGGAGCAGCAGTAGTACCACCACCAGCGACATAACTTTTAAGTCCCATTGTAAATGACTTTGGAATCTCTATTTTTAATTTCTGTGGTTCTGCTGGTTTTACAGGAATTTTTTTAATATTAGCAGAAATATTACCTAGTAACTCTTTTGCTGCACTAAATAATGTTACTAATCTTAATAAACTTGGTCCTGAGACAACTTCCTCGCCTTTATGTAATGTATATTGTCCTGTTCTCTGAACTCTTCCGCCATATTGAAACGTTTGAGGAACGTGATATAATCCCCTTTTCTCCTCATTATACCAATTTATAATTGCTTGAAGAAGTTCCGTTGATACTGCTGATCCACCTCCGCCAGCAGCTTCAGTACTTACTACCGTTATTTTACCAAGTATAGTTTTCCAATCAAGTTGTGGTATATATACCTTCCAATCAATCTGTGTAACATAATCATTAAAATCTACTGCTTTTACTTGAGAAAGTTTAGTAGCATATGCATCAGATTGATTACCCAAATTTTGTATAGATTTAGCAGCACTATCAGAAGATGTTTTCAATGCTTCAGTAGGAGAAGTTGGTGTAGGAGTAGGTGTTGGAGTAGCTGCACCACCAGTTTGTTTTGGTAAAGCAGCAATTGTCCCTGGCCCTAATTTTTCTAAGATATTTTTAGGAATAGTCTCAAGGAATGGTAAAGTCATTGCCTTTAATTCATCAGGTAATTTTATCCATTTATCATAACTGGTTGACAAAAATTTACCTTCAGTCAAATATGCTGCAACACTTTCAGTATATGCCTCTTCAAGAATCTTTGTTCCACCAGCAAATAAATCTTTTAATGCTGCTCCAAGATCAAATTCGGCTATATGATCTCTTGCAGCCTTTATTACATCATTAAGACTAGTAAATTCCGTCTTAGTTGCACTAAGATCAATAGCAGGCTTTTCTTCTTTTTCTTCTTCTTCTTCTTCAGGTGTTTCTTTTGGTTTTGCAGTCAAACTATCAACATAAGCTTTCCACTGTCTACTAGACTCTTCCATTTGAGCTACACTACTTGTAACTGTAGCCCATATTGTAGGATCACTTAATGGACCAGCTTCATATTTTCCAGTTGTTTCAGCAACAAATTTCTTTGCCCAAAACGTAGAAGGAACAGCATAACCAGCAGGAATATTATATTCTGCTTCAAGACCACTCATAGTATCGTTTAATTCCTCAGTACGTTCCCTTAACAGATCTTGAACAACTTGATTTGCATGTAAAGTTTGAACCTCTCCAGTAATGGCATCAACAAGAGTCCATATTACTTCTGTAGAATTATCTAATAAGAATGCTGTTTTTTCATTAGAAGCTATTTGATCTCTTATAGAGTCAAGTTGAGCCTGACTCCACCTATTAAATTCTTCAGATTGAACTACTTGTATCTGTCCAGCAAATTTATATCTACCAGCTTTACTCATAGCTAATGGCAATGTTTTAGTAACATATGGAATTATTTCTTTAGCATAAAGTATCTCATCAATAACTGTCTTCCACCCTTCTGCTTGCTTTGCTGCTGAAGCATAAACTGTAGCTGTTGTACCTGTAGCAGATTCTGCCATTTTATAATAATTGTCTATAACTTCTGGTAAGATAAGTTGCAATGTTTCAAGATGCTGCCAGTTAGCAGGATCAAAATCTGTTGGAATTATACCTTTGGTTTTTAATTGAGCCATTACCTCTTCATCAGTAATAATTTTATCTAATATAGGAGGAAGTCTATCAAGATTAACAAGAAAATCATTTAAATCAGTTAAATTAGATATTATAGTCTGAGAAAGACTTGGCTGATACTTTGCTATATCAAACCACTTATCCAAAGATATTTTATTTAATTGATCTTCTATATCACTTATCAAAGTACTTGATATACCAAAATCTTCTATTGTCAATCCTTTTGTTTTTGGTACTTTTAATGTTATTCCACCACTTAAGAATTTAATTATTTTACCAAATATGGAAGTAGGTTCTGAAATGCCTGTCTGAGCTTTTGTTGCTGCATCAGCAGCTTCTTGAATGCTTCTATACATGGTTGGTATTTGTCTTCCATAATACAACAATGTAGCATACCCAATACCTGCTCCCTTAATAGCATCAATTTCCTTTAATCCAGACTCAATACTCATTGTTTGCATTCTTATAGTAGTTGCATCTACAGCATTCATTTCACGCTGTTTTATGCTAACACCTTCTATAGCTTTCTCAGTGTCTTCATAAATCTTGTTAATATCCCTCTGTTGCTGTGCATACCTATTTTGTGTAAAATTTAATGCATTATATTCTTCTATTTGAAGTTTCCAAGTATTAAGTAAATCCTTATTTCCCTGCCATTTAGTATACCACGCATCTTTCATCATCTCCTCGGCAGATATGCCTTCTTTAAGTCCAGCATTATAAACATCCTGCCAGTGATCCAATAACATCAATAATTTCATACCACCAATTTCTTCATCCATTAATTCATCCCAAATTACGATGTTATCTTCCATTACTGAATTATATCTTTCTTGAGTTACTAATCCCTGTTGTCGTAGTTTAGTATAATACTCTTCTACAAATTTTCCTCCCCTTTCAAACGCTTCTTGGCTTTTCATGTATTCTGGTATTGGTGCAGTAATTAATTCTCTACCACCCCTTGTTACAGTATATTGAGATCTATACATACGTTCAAGTGGAAGTTCCATTCTTTTCTTAGTTTGCTCTAATATCTCTTTATTAATATCAACCATTGCTTCAGCACGAGCAACTACACCTGAAGGAATTCCAAGATATTTCCCTGTGCTAACAATAGCTTCCTTTAATCTAGTTTCTTGTGATTTTGTAATCTCCTCAATTACTTTTGCTATACCAGTTCCAATAACCGCACCAATGCCTAATCCAATTGGACCTTTTAAAGCAAAACCTATATAACCAGCAATAGCACTGCCTACTCCTGCCCACTTATCCTTAGTAAGACCATAAGCTGCTGCTCCTGCTGCGCCACCCCACATCATTGAACCCATACCCCAACCACGACCTCTCATTGACCACTTTTTAAGATCTTCCCAAGATTGTCTTAATCCTTTTATCTCGTTAGCCATTTCCTTAGTTGGACCAATAGGTAATCCCATAAATGATGGGGATATCGTAGGAGTAGGAGTAGGAACAAACCCCATTCTACCGCTCGGAGTTCTACCCATCCATCTTTGTGCAGCAGCATTATATGTTGCTCCACCAATAACTTGTCCACCATAAGGTGAAATAGGTTGCCAAGCACCCTTTGCTGCAATATATTCAAATCCTGCAGGAATTTTACCAAGTTTCTTTAATGCAAGTAAAGCTGGTCCAGTAGCCATTAAATTAGAAGAAAATGATTTTACTTGTGTAAATAAAGCTTTACCACTTTGTTTAAATATTTCTCCTGCAGATTTAAATCCATATACTTTCTGCATGTCTAACAGTTGAGCTTGAGTCTGACTCATCATTGCTGTTTGTAATGCTAACAATTTAGCTTGAGAAATTGGTGTTCCAGTTTCTTTAGCAGTTTCAAACAATTTTTTTACATCTTTAGCAAATCTAGCTTTAGACATGTTTAATATGTTTTGTACTTGTTTATTATATACGTCTGAAATGGGTGATGTTGCCCAACCTTTAGTACCCATAACCATACTTGGAGCAACACCAGCAAAAGGAGAAATCATACCAGCTAATTTAGGCCCCATTCCTGTCCATCTAGTAAGATATTTTATAATACCAGAACCAAGAAGAACTCCACTTAAATAAGTTATAGCTCTAGCCATATCATAAAATACTTGGGGAGCTTTTGCAAGGGCTTGTACTGCTTTTGTAAGACCTTTTAATACATCACTTAAATTTTCAATTAGACCAGTTCTTGCACCATATGCCATATAATAATTTCTTTGTGCAGCAGTAAACTTATCCCAAGAATTGGCTAATGTATCAACTATTTTTTCGTTGGCTGCTTGAGCGTCTCCCCAAGCATCAGCACTAAGTGCTGAAACTCTCATAGCAGTATCCCAATTCTTTAGTACTGCTAAGAATTGAGCATATCTTCTTGCTCCTCCGCCTGCTGCTCTTGCTAATGATAACCACTCTGATTCACTCAATACACCAGTCATTCTCATAGCAGATAATTGAGACATAATATCCCAAAAACTTCTTGCTTCTCCAGCACTGTTTTTTACTGCTACACCAAATCTTTGTAGAAGAGTAACCGATTCAGTATTATATAATGTAGACATTAATGCCCTAATAGCATTACCTACTTCAACTGGACCAAGAGTAACTGTTTCGCTCAAAGCTGCAATTACACCATTAACTTGGTCAACTGTCATTCCTGCTGCTTGAGCAGCATCAGCCATAATAGCAAAACCTTGAGCCAAATCATTAACAGAAACTGCAGCATTTTTTGACACCCTGACCCACTTATCAAGTAATCTTCCACCTTGATCTAAATTCATGCCCATTTGACGCAGTGAACCTACCATAATATCAATAGATTGAGAATATTGCATACCAGTTAAATTAGCAAGTATAGAAGTATCTCTTAATAATTTTATAGCAGTAGCTTCTCGTTCAGCAGCATCAGTCAATTTAGCAGTAGCACGTAATGCTAAATCCATTCCCTTTAATGTTTGATCAATTGGCATACCAAATTCTATAGCAATATCAGATACTTTTTGGAAATAACTATATAACTCATCGCCCAACGCTCCAGTTGTTATACTTATACGAGATAATGTTAATTCCAAATCTTTCCATGTTTGTATCATATCTGTGATACGTCTACGAATACCATATACAGCTTCAATAGCTACTTGCCATAGCAACACTTTTTTAATGGCATTATCAGTAGCAGCACCAAAGTTCTCCATAGTGATAGTTCCTCTGCCTATTGCATCAGAAGAGAAACTAATACCTCTACCAGTCTCATATGCTACTGATCTCAATCTAGACATGCTTGATGTTAACGAATCAATACTTTTTATTGCTTGGCCTGCAGCACCTAATTTCAAAAATTCTTCTGCTGACTTAAAAATATCTTCTTGTTTTGCCATCTTAATACCTCTAATCTTCTATTTCACTTGCATGTGGTTTAAATTCAAACTCTGTTTGTTTATCACCATATATTCTCTCAAACCAATCCTCCAATTCTTTTGGCTTAAACCAAATATCTTGTGGTGGTTGTTTCTCTTTAGGTAATTCATACCACGACTCTACCTGCATTCTCTTATGAATCAAGAACTGAATGCTATAAGGATACTCATTTACTGCAAGACTTTTCAATGACTCATGCAAGGGCTGTTTAAATTCTCTGGCAATACGGAACAACCCTATAAACGTACTGTCAATTATAAGTTTTTTAAATCTTCTCCACCAATTTCTAATTCAGTATAAGCAGCTAATAATTGATTTCTTAATTGTGGCGCAGACTCTTGAAATTCAACAAAATTATCAAATGCTAGTTGAGTATATTTATCATCTTTAAATGTTCCTTTATAAACACAATAATCTCTAAAAACACCTGTAAAAGCATCAATACATCTTGCATTAATAGTAGACATTATATATCTATTTTTTATATCTTCATCTGGTTTTTCCAATAATTCTTTACGTCTTTCTTCAGATTTCTTTAACATAAAATCGGTTAATTGCTTTTGTCTATCTTTTCTATAATCCTCTACTGCTTTCTGATGTTCTTCCTGCTGTTCAAGAGTTGGATTATCAATATTAAGCTCTGGAAGTTTTTCTATTCCAGTTTGCAAAATCCATTCATCTCTGTAATCAGGTATTTCAGAAGCTACAATAGCATTAACCATTTCTTCTTTTTGCAAAACATCTAAGTCTGAAAAGTTTGCAATATATTCTGGAGTGTTTTTATCCCTTAATTTAATTCTTAATTGCCTACTAGCAGACAATGACATTTGCCTAGCTTGAGTATAATCAGAATCTCCCACAAGACGCATATAAACTGTATCAAGAATCTTGCCTGAAGAATCAACAATATTAACTTTTTTCTTAAACCTAAATAATTTAGCTATATCACTCATTTTAATTTACCTCACCTCACAAAAAATATAGGGACAGATAGCTCCAAAAATATGAAGTTCTGTCCCTATGATCTAAATTAATTAGACACCTAAATATTTAATTTAATTAAGGAGTAACTGATCCAATAGCACCAGAATACACAATGCACTGACCATCAGAAGAACTGAAGGCAAATGTTTGTGTTAACTGAGCACCAACGTTTGTGCTAGTACCATCAGATGTTATCCTAACGCTTGGAATGTATACTGTCTTTTGAACAGTAGTATTATCAGCAGGATCTTTAACAACTACACGCAAAGACAAATCTTGAGTTTCGTATTCGCTTACAAGATATTCTGTCTCAGTACCACCTGAACCACCTTCTTTATATCCAGTAGCGAGCAAAGCAACTATTTCAGTATCAGTAGCCAGCACGTTAATATCACCAGTTACATCACAAGGCTCTACAACATAACCAACTACAGAAGTACTACCCATTTCCAGTATTTTGGTATTGGGGAATGTTCCACGAATAGTAACACTTTGTACCCTATACTGTTTCTCCCATTCAGGAGTGGCATCTTTAATATCTATTTGAACATTCTTGCCCCTAATAGCACATGGAACAGTTGCATCAGAAATATATGCCCAAGGCATTACATTACCTGAAAGCTGATATGTAACTATATATGGATCATTTGCATGAGTAGCAACAGTAAGAGTTTGTCCAGTCACACTATAATCAGTATCAGACATCCATGCACCGTCTACAATACAACTTACTAATTTATAAGTATTCTTTAAAGGTTTTGGTGTATAATCCAACACCGCTTGAGCACTACCATTAAGAGTACCAGACTGTACATAAACATCATTTTTGAAATATCTCTTTTCGCTACCAGCTACGGTATATTCCTCAGTGCTTTCAGCATCTACTGAATAAGTAAAAGTGAAATCAGTAACCATCATATATTTAGCATGGATACATTTTAGATTTTGAGCTAGGCTCTCATCCTTAACATAACCAATCATATCTATGTGGCTTAGATTTTTTACATCAACTCCACCTTGTCCTTTTCCAGTATCAGCGTTCCATGCACCAGTACCATAATTGGCATAATCTTGTCCAGTTAAAATAGCAAATATTTTATGAGATACATCAAATGCTTGGAAAGTAGCAGTCACTTCTGGTATATCGGTAACTGTGCAAACTTTAGTATTATTGCCTACCTCATTAATATTAGTAGATGGTAATGTGGTGGGGAAGTCAAGTCTTTGTATGCGAGATGCCCAAAAAACGTTTCTCGGTCCTACTATCCTTAATTTTACGTCCTTATAAGGAACGGCTGTCCTCTTAGCCATTTTATCTTAACCTCCAAAAAATTTTCCCTCTCTTAAAAATCCTTCTCCAAAATTCACCTTAAAAAAAGCCTTAAGATTTCCCCACCTTTATTTGAAACCGAAAATTCCCACCCATCCTAAGAGAGATTAAACCTACTTTTTATTCTCTTTTTCTTCTGACTTTAATAACAAGTCTCTTAAAATATCAATAACTGTAAATCCAGTTCTAAAAACTATAGCTGCTCCGAATATAGCTAGAACAGCTAAACATGATTCCCAAAAACCTATTGTCTGAACACCCAAATTGGATGCAATAGCTCCTTCTCCAATCATTAATAAGAAAGATGCTAAAAAGAAAGTTACAATTGTAAATATCATTTTAAAAATCCTCCCCTAAATTGATTGCGTACTAACCGTAGCAAAATTAATTGTTGTACGCCAATATTTCAACTTATTAAAATCATTGAATGTATATATTGGCCTCATAGCTCTATCCTCTGCTTGTACCCATTCAATTATCCTTAAATCAGTTCCGAGTAAACTCTTACCTGTATCTTTTCTATATCCAACAGAATAATCTCTTATCGGAAAAGAAAGGTCTAAACCATTATAAATTATTTCCGCAATATCATCTCTTCTAGTATCTGTTTCCGCAAAAACATCAATTATCCAAGAACGTCTATACCAACTTGATCCTAACTCGCCAACTCCAGTCATATCTTCGGTTTGTCTATGTTCAACAGAAACAGTAGGAAGAGCAAGTTTATCAGCAATTATATCAGAGTAAGGATAAGAATCTACTATATTACTGACTTTACCAGATAGTAAATCCTTTACAAAAAAGTATATTGATAAATCCTCATTCCTAGTTTTTCCGCTCATTATAATTTAACCTTCCTAAAAATTCCCTCTTCAATGAAGAACCAAATTACCCCTAACGATATTGCAATATAAAAACCTGATCTTATTTTTGATATTAATATTAAATCAGTACTAACATTTCTTAATATAACTGCAGTTATACCACCAAATATTAATACAGAAGATAAAAATAAAAACGATCTTATATCTCTTCCATTCTTATACCATGCAATAAATAACGATATTCCAAGAATAATTAATGAAAAACTTATAATCCATGTTGTTATCGGTATCATCTTAATGTTACCTCAATAAAAGATAATATTGCTGCAACTAAAAGAGAAACTGCTACTTTTATATCAAATGGAGCACCTATAACATCAAATCCTTGATTAACCATAAATATTACAGCAAATAAACATGCTGTAGCAGCACCAATAAAAAGCAAGCCTCTTTTTCTCTTGCGAAATCCCAAATAGAATAACATTAATGATAACAATACTGCAGCAACAGAAGAACTGTAAAATCCTAAATCTGCTAAAAACGGTGTATGCTTTGCTCCCTCAAAATAAATATCTGCCCCTGTGGTCGCCCCAATAATACCAAGAAGAGCTAGTATTATTTTAGACCACATATTATTTACAGTATTTTCCAAAGAAGATAATCTAGTGGTACAATGTTTTTTACACTCTTGTTGTTCTTTTTCTATGTTATCAAATTTTAGAGTAACGTTACTTACAGTTTTATCAAGTTCATGCATTCTATCGTCTAATTCATTTACTTTTACCTCTAATTCTTTCATCCAAATCTAACCTCAAACTTTATTAGCGAGGAATAAAACCAAAAAATCGCTGCATTACACCACCCTTCAAGATAAATCCTCTGCCAAATAATCTATTACCAACTATTTTTTCTGTGCCAGATTCTATAAAAACTATATTTCCAGCTTTACTTCTAAAAGAATAACCATCATAAGTTGCTCCCTGAAAACCAAGTGTTTGTGTACCAAACTTAGTCGGTATGGCTGTCAAGTAATCAGAAACCATATTAATAACTGATTGATATACTGATTTCATCATACTTCTATATTTTGATTTAAAGTTCTCTAGTACTCCAGCAGGTCCATTTATTGGATATGCTCTATACCTATCATTACCACATTCAACTAGCTCAAGGAATGGAGCACCCATTCCCATATATGAAATTCTTTTATTAATGATATTTTCATATACTGTACTTCTTCCAGCTACCCAATCATTATATAACCTAACCCAACCCTCAAATGTACCACCTGGATGTACTATTTTCTGAATATTTATTAAGTCCTGATGATCTCCAAGTAATGATGTATCAACAAATCTAGCTTGTATAGATCCTTTATTAACATAAATACCAACATGATCTGGATTAGATAACGCTAATTCCATTTGAGCTATATATCCACCAAAATTAGCATACTCATACATAGTAGCCATTGTATTGGCATACTCTATTTTCAATGATGCATTTAATTTTGTTGCAACGTCTAAAACATTAGTATCAATTGCATTACTTACATTAATATAAATTAAACTATAATACGGATTTGTCGGTAGTATACCAAATTTCTTTAGTATACCATCAGCATTAAAATCTCTTATACCATGATCAAATCTTGGACCCCACACTATTCTTCTACACCCTCAATCTCTATACCAATTATAGTAAAAATACTTCTAGTATAAGCATTTATATTATCCAAAAATATCTTCCTTATTTTCTTAAATTTTTCCTCTCCTAAATTTTCTTCTTCAAGATCATTTAAACAGATTGCAGCATATCGTGATTTCTTTTTATTAATCAACTTTATTACTTCTATATCTGTTAACCCCTCAAATTCCTTCTTACCAGCCATTTTTACTCCTTGTTCCATTCCCTTGCTATAATTCTATATCTGTCAATATTTGGAACTCCTCTTGGAATTGTTCTCATCGGAACTAATTTCCTCTCATCGACCCTTATTTCCTGTATACTACCCAATTGAATGCTTGTTAAAGCATCAGACGATATGGTAATTATACAATCACCAATTATAGTTTCACCGCCAGTTTCTTGCCTTGGCTCGTCTGCACTTCTCCATCTTACGTGAGCATTTTTGGTAACTATTGATTCAGTAGGAATCCAATATACTCCGCTACAAACAGTACAGAAAGAGTTAAGACTAGATTCGTTTACCTCATCATGATAGCCCAATCCACTACAAGTTGGGCATTCGGTAAATGATTTGAATACAAAATCTATATCTCTACCAATAACCAATCGTATAGCATCTTTTATTGTTTTAGTCTCAGGAAATTCTATACTCATTTTTCCTCTGGTTTAGGTGGTTCTTTAATTTCCACTTTATTACTTACACAAGAACTATCATTTAATACTTCTTTAATTAAATTATCAAATTTATTTACTACAAACTCCCATGTGAACATCTCTTGATGAACATATCTATAACATCTCTTTGCTAACTCTCTCAATTTGTCTCTATTGGTATATAAATCATCAACTATTTCTATCATACTATCAATATCAATAACTTTAGATTCAGTATTTATACCACCAGTTAAAACATCAGTATGAGATATTTTAATCAATGGAGCAATGCCTTCCCATAATTCTTTGGTAGCACTTGAATCTGGAACTACTTGTGCTACACCACATGCAGCAGATTCAAAAGGACTTAACCCAAATCCTTCTCCTGAAGAAGTCATTACTTGTAAATCCATAAGAGAATATATTCTACATAGATCTTGTAATGGAACTCCAGTAGCAGGAGTAAATCCATTTTGATTTGTAATCATAAAGTTATCTAATATTCCATACCTATGAGCAAGATCTGTTAAATTCCAACCTACATCTTGCATTGCACCATGATAATAAATACGAATTATTTCTTTATCACTTTTAGATTTGCTATTTATCCATTTAGCCATTCCAAGCATAAACAAATCCAGCCTTTTTCTAGGTTGATTTCTATTAACATTACCGATAATAAATAAATCTTTAGTTAAATTTGCGTAATCTCTTGCATCTTCATTAAGATAAAATTCATCAATATCAACGCCATGACCTATTATTCTCACATCAAGATCTTTATCAACTGATAATATACCATTTCTAGCATAATTAGTATAAACTACTGTTTTTGAATTTGCAGCTTTAATCATTTCTAACCATGATCTTTGTACTGGTAAAGCATCTATTGGTGAATATGTAATTATTCTATTTCCGCCAGCAATTAATTTCAAATATTCAAATATTATCCACAAATCATTATTTATTATGATTATATCTGGTCTTACTTTTTCTACTACTTCAGCTATTCTGTTAAACCCAAATACATTTCCTCTTGAAGCAGCAGGATATATTTTAAGCATACCTTCATATTTATGTGGTTCTCCTATAGGATGATTAATACCAAGTACATAAATATCATAATCTCCCTTATTAAAAAGTCCTTCCAAAACTGCCTGACTTACTCTACCAAAACCAGTTGAAACAGCAGGACTATCAGCCATATGTAACAATTTTATTTTAGTATTCATTTTTCCCTCACCATGCCGTTTTCTTTAGAGATATAAATCTAGGTATATGGTCAATTTCACCATTATCACCTACAACTAGAACAATATAACATGAATTTCCATGAAACTTCATTGGAACGGTTAGCATTCCTTTAATATCATCTCTAGTTTGATATTTAAATTGAAACACCATTGGATTACGATAATGACCACTATAAACCGCTCTAAAGTTATCTGTAAAATATTCCTCTCCTTCTTTTCTTGGAGTCACCCAAAATGGATGATGTGAAAATATAATATGAAAATTCTTTTTAGTAGCTAACTGATTCTTCAACCAATTATATTGATCTGGTACATTGTTTTTTAGTAAATCTCCCCAACCATAATAATATTTATGACCAAATGAAGAGGTATCTATAAAATCTAAATTGTAACCGTTTAAAAATACAGTTTGAAAAGTCTCGCCAAAATATTTATTCCATAATTCTCCAGCATCATATTCTCCTGGAATTACCACTGTCTTATGGTGAATTTTTCTAATAGTATTGCTGGCAATTTTAAAAGACTCTTCATCATCATTAAAATGAACCGTATCTCCTGTTATTACAACTATATTAGCAAAATCACTATTTATTGCATTAATCATGGGAGCTAATAAATTTTTGTATGTAGTTATATGCAAATCAGAAATCTGAATTATCCTTAACCTTTCCTTCATGTTTACTCCTTAATTTTAATATTCTGGTTTCCAACCAGGTAAATCTCCATATAATGCTTTAGCTAACTTCTTTAATGGAAGAGGTAATATACTATTTAATTCAGTAATATCATCTTCTAATGAGGTAGAACGTTGCCGAGCACCTTCTATATTAGAATAAGCTACCTCATCATCTCTCCAACTAAGTGTCTGTCCCGATTCAGTAAATTTAGTTCCACCTTTTATCATAATTGATGCCATCAGTACTATAGCTCTATGATCTGCTCTCTGTATAATTGGAGGAGATGAAAATTCAAATGTAACTGTGGTGTTCCTTTGCACTATACCATTATTATCAATATAATATCTACTGTTCCATCTACGCATTAATCCATTAACTGCTACTTTTAAAATTTCATGCAAAGTCTCATCAGAGTAGGTAGGTTCACCACCTAAATCACCTATCTGAACTCTCAAAGGTAATATCAATTCTTCTAGATTAGATGTTTTAAATGTCATTATACTGTCTCCTTAACGTCTATTACTTGTTCATTGGAAAAAGTCTGACTTCCGATATCATAATCAAACCGCACCACAAATATGCCAGCATTAGGTGGTTGCCATAATGTATAGACAACATCTGCTTGTGTATTTGCATTACCAGATGCCACCACACTCTCATCAGCAGTATCATAAATAGTATATAATGCACTGGTTATAGTAAAAGATTCACCAAGCAATTGTGTTACCTTTGCATAGGCATATCTTTTTTCGCCCAATCTCCAAGTTAACATTTTACTCACTCCTCTCTTTATCAGTAAATCTATATAATAGATTCTTATCAATAAATTTATAAATGTTGGTATCAGTAAATCGCTTGATATTTTTATCAATAATCTTAAATATATTATTATCGGCAAACTGATTGATTATATTTGTATCAATATATCCAAATATTAAAGCAGTATATAAAGATAATCTACTATTTGCAGTTGTTAGTATCAGTACAGTCTCATTAACTATTCTTTGTAATGGTGTTAATCTGTATATAGACTCAATTATCAATTCTACTTCATTAATTATTGCTCTAATTAAAAGTCCAGTTCTATTTATAGTTTCTTGAACATAAATATTTTCTGCAACAAGTCTAGTTAATCTGCCTGCTAATATACTAGTATCAGTTATAGCAACTAACTCGTTGGCAAAGTATTTTAGTAGTCTTAATGCCCACACATAAGTAGAAGCTTCTAATACATTAACATTATCGCTTACCCACTTAAATATATTCCTTAATATATTTGGTACTTCAATTATTGATTCAGGCTCTACAATTATTCTAGAAAATCTTATTGATCTGTTGAAGCTAGATAATAAAAATTCGGCTTCAAAAATTGCTCGTGTAAGGAAGAAAGACTTTATTCTATTTTCTGTAATTTTTATTACTTCGTTTGCAAATTTAATAAACTTTCCACTAACTGCAGCATAAAAACTTTCTGTAATTAATACTGTTTCGTTAATACGCCTGACAAATCTGTTTGCAATAGATCTATATTCAATGATGCGAACAGTATCTAACACAGATCTGAATAACTTGCCACGTTTTAATATAAATTCCTGAATACGAACAACATCGGTTATAATTAAATTTCTAAATTTTCTAAAAGTATCAATATCAACTAATCTTATGAACTCATTAGCAACCCTTAAAAACCTAGCAGGTCTATAAATATTCTCTGTTATATTTTCTAATTCGCTGGCAACACGTATTAATAATCCCTTAATTGGTTTTGTTATATTTTCAATAATGCGCTCAGTTTCAATAACAACTCTACGGAAACTAACAGACTTATTAATAGTTTCAATAATTCTTTCAGTTTCAAGTATAATACGATATAATCTAAATCTACGTTGTATCGTTTCTAATATCCTTTCTGTCTCAGCAACAATACGTAATATCCTCTTTCTAAATAAATTATTCTCTATAATAGTTATTGTATCGGCAATAATTCTTCTTAAATTACGTCTTGACCTAATTACTTCTGTTATATTGACTATATCAGCAATTCTACGCATCAATCTGACACGTTTTGATATATTCTCTAAAAGTCTCTCAGTTTCGACTACAATCCTATAAAATCTAATACTACTGCGTATTATTTCTATTATTCTCTCTGTATCAGTAATTATGCGTGATATTCTCTTTCTATACAGATTAGATTCAAGCAAGTATATATTTTCAGATATTCTTCTAACCCAATTAGTACGTTTAATAACAAATTCTAATATATTTTCAGTTTCATTAAATCTGCGTATTAAATTACCTAATCTATTAACTTGCTCTGTTATAAGCTCATTATCAGATATTCTGCGAATTAGTTTTCTTGCTGGTTTGGTTACTTCTATCAGGTTTATATTATCACTTATAAATTTAAATAAATGACTAATAAAAGGCCATCTAACTATAGTTTCTAATATCTGAATATCTTCACTAAATAATCTAACAAAACCATGATGTTTGATATATAAATCTTGAATATCAACTGCTCTATCTTCAATTACTATATAATCTCTAGGAAGATAAATATTAACAAATTCATTTATAGTTTTAATAAAAGCTGGAAGTCTACCAATAGCACTGGTTAATATTCTTATTTGTTCCGATATTATCTTTATCCATTTAAAAGATAAACTTGGATATTCTGTAAGATACATTTGTTCATTAATTCTTCTAGCTAACTTTCTGCTACTTTTAATTGATTCTAATATATTAACATTATCAGAAATTCTCTTAATAAACGTTCTTAATCTACTAGAATTTTCAGTAATAGTCTCGGCAGATGTAATTCTTCTTATAAAATCAAATGATCGTATACTAGTATCTAATATGTTCTCATAATCTATGATTCTTCTGACAATATTCTCACGTTTAGTTATACTATCTATAATCCTTAAAGTATCACTTATATAACGCCTTAATATAAATGTACGGCTTAAAGTATCAATGATTCTTAAAGTATCTGTCGCTAAACGAATTATTCGCTTAATAAGCTTAGTAGACTCAACTATTCTTTCATTCTCAGAAATAGATTTAACAAAATCTTTACGTATAGATTCTATAATATTAAAAGTTTCATTAACCAGTCTGTTTAAAATCTTACGCCTAGAAATATTTTCAATAATACGCTCTTGAAGATTAACTATTCTCCTTAATGATAATGGTCTTAATGATTGTTCCAGAACACGAACCGTATCTAAACTAAACCTTACAAAATCAAAAGCAGTGTTTCTGGTAGTAGCTATTAGTTCATTCTCAGTAAGTCTACGGATTAATCTGCGAGCCAGTGTTAAATTCTCTTTAAGATATAAATTCTCATTAGCAAATTTAAATATCTTGCCACTGGTAAGCTTAACGATTCCTTCAATAACTCTAACCGTCTCATTAGTAATTCTAGACAGTTTCCTTGCACGATTTATAACCTCAACTATATTAACATTATCAACAAGTCTACGAACTAATCTTCTAGTACTTCTTAAAGATTCTGTTATAAGTTCATTTTCAGTTATGACCTTCAGTAAGAATTTCCTAGATTGTTTCGTAGTTAATATATTAATATTGTCAGTTATTCTACGTATTAATTTTCTTGCTGACCTCAAATTCTCTGTTATATTTAAAGTTTCATTAGCTGTTCTTCTAAAAGTTTTACGTTTAGATATTGTTTCAACGACACGTTCTTGAAGATTTACTACTCTTCTTAATAATCTTACATTACGTGTTTGTTCAATAAGGCGAACTGTGTCTGCAGCAAATCTTCTAAGTATAGATGTTCTTCGAGCAACCTCATTGATAAATTCATTTTCAGCGATTCTTTTTACCAGTCTACGTGCTAGTGTAGTAGATTCTATTAATCGTAAAATTTCGCTGGCAAATTTTAATAGTTTTGCAGATATTGGTTTTAAAACGTTCTCTACTAC
>Ga0233417_10000105_pt1 | contig 22281 bp, 19 predicted proteins | sample Sed_MG_FD_189023 | JGI IMG/M metagenome (GOLD analysis project Ga0233417, IMG submission 189023) | Sediment microbial communities from Lake Towuti, South Sulawesi, Indonesia - Sediment_Towuti_2014_0.5_MG | ecosystem: Environmental > Aquatic > Freshwater > Lake > Sediment | place: Indonesia... | reverse complement strand
CCTGACCCCTCTGCGCCTGCACCGTAGCCAGGTGCCGCAACACGTCATACACCAGCTCGCCCGCCGGCAGCATCGCCGTCCGATGCGACCCGCAGCAGAACTGCATCACCGAATCAATCTCGTGGAAATGCCACGCCAGACAAGCGCACAGCGCCACCGCCCGCTCGAACTTCTCGCCCTCATCTCGCAACGCCCCACCCGTCGGCACAAACGGGTCCAGCGCCAGCACCACGCGCCGTTCGTCCTCCCGCGCAAACTCCCGCACCTTCAACGCGCCCGTCTTGGCCGACGCCTTCCAGTCCACAAATCGCGCGCTGTCCGTCGCCCGGTGGTCGCGGATCGAGTACAAGTCGTGCCCTCTCCCGCGCTGATAACTTTCCAGCTCCCCGGTCAGCAGCGGCAAGATTTCGTAAAACTCTTCCGTCGGCTCAACCCGCGGATAGACCACCACCTCCAGCCTCGACTCCACCCTTCGCGTCTTCTGCAAAAAGCCAAACGGAAACCGCGTCTGTATCCCCAGCGCGTCCTGCCGATAGACGCCCCGCCGCGGAAACATCAGCTCGACCTTCTGCCGGCTCGTCTGCCGTCGCGCCAGATAGGGAAAGAAGACCGGTTGCGCCAGCACCGCGCGCCGCCCCTCCCCGCTTTCCCCAATCACCCGCAGCGAAAACGACGGCAGCGTCTGCTTCTCATTTCGCAGCACCACCGTTGCCGTCACCGGCCGTTGCGCGAAGATGTGCTCCGGCAGCTCCAGTTCCAGCTCCACTCCGGAAATCACCATCCGCGACACCACGCCCGACACAATGATTCCCGCCAATAGGCTCGCCAGGATGAGGAACAGCAGGTTGTTGCCGGTGTTGAGCGCCGCCAGTGCCACCACCAACACGCCCGCAACGTACACCATCCCTTCGCGCGTCAGCTTGTAATCAATCTGGTAGGCAAACCAGCGCAGCGGAGTCCGCCGCGCCAGCACCGGCACAATCGTCACCGCCACCCAACCGGCCAGACCCAACGCAGCCAGCGCCGCCGCACTCGCTGGCCACACTCGCCCGGCCTCCGCCGCCGCACTCGAGTACAACGCCAGCGCCAACGCCACACTCAGCGCCGCCATCGCCAGAAAAAAACTCCTCCACCCCGGCCGGTCCAGCTCCCTCCACCACCTCCCCACCATCGTGTTCCCCACTCCCATCTCCATCGTTTTCTTCTTCAATGTAGCGGCCGGCTTCTGCCGGCCATCTTCATGACCCCTTCCTCCGGCCGGTTCTCGCTTCCACGGTAGGGGCACGCCATGGCGTGCCCGCCCTCTTCAATCCCTCTCGGAGCGCCGGCCCCTGCCCTGAGCGAAGCCGAACGGGTCTGGCCGGTTCTTCTCCTCGTTCTCTGTGCCCTCTGTGTCCTCTGCGGTGAATCTTATCCCTCCGCGGTGAACGCTTCTTTGTAGCGCCGGGGCAGGGGCCCCGACATCTTTCTCCTGCTCCTCGTAGCGCCGGCTTCCAGCCGGCTCTTTTCCGCTCTTCGTTTCCGCCCTCCGCGTCCTCTGCGGTGAATCCTCCTCCGCGCTGTGCCGCGCCTGTGATTCCGAGCGAAGCTGGGAATCTGCTTCTGGCAACCATCCCTCCGCGTCCTCTGCGGTGAATCCGCGCTGTGCCGCGCCTGTCATTCCGAGGGAGCGCAGCGACCGAGGAATCTTGGCGTCGCTCCCTCTTCAATCTTCAATGGCTCAATGATTCAATCACCCAATCCTTCGATGGCTCATTGGCCCAATCTCCACATCCTTCAAAACCTTATCAAGCGACCGCGCAAAAAGGTACTCCCTTTCCGCACGCAATGACCCAATGGCCCAATGGCTCAATGACCAAATCCTTCTCTCTGCGTCCTCCGCGGTGAAGCCATTCCGCTTTGCCGCTCGCGCCAGCGCCCAGCCGACGCCACCTTCGTCTTACTCGCTGCGCTTGAAACCAAAAACCGATTGGTGTACAAGCACCTCATCGAGGTCGGAAGTCCCGGGCCAGAGGTTCACCCAAAGCCCGGAACCTCACCGGTGGAGGCCCCGCATGCATCAAGCATCGAATGCCAGTTTCACCCCCTCCCATTGCAGTTTGCCAATCAATCGAGCGCTCCGCATCGTTGCCGTGGTCATCGCCGTTCTTGCCCTGGCGCCTGCACTTTACTCCCAGTCAAAGACCATCATTGCCGTCCATTTGCGCACTCCGGAGTTCGTCGTCCACGACGTCAAGTACAGAGTCTTTTTCATGAAGCAAGAAAGAAAATTCATCCCGTTGAACGACTACGATTTCTCAGCCGCACTGGCCGACGAATTGCTCACCGCGCTGAGCGAAGACAAGCGCGTGGCCTGGCGCCCGGCCGATAGCAAGGAAAGCGAGGCCCTGGTTCCCGTTTTCGAGCGCAAGAAGGACGAGGGCGCGCTCCCCGACTCCATCAAAGCCGACCACGTCCTCTTGGTCGACGTCTTCGAGTATGGCGCCATTGTCAGCTCCCATCCATTAATCAAGGACGAGTTCTTCATCAACGTCAGCCTCAAACTCGTCGCTCCCGACACCGGCAAAAAGCTCTGGTCAAAACGGTTCTTCGACCGCTTGAAGCTTCCGGGAAAATTGGCGGAGCTGCAGGCCGACAACCAGAAGGGCCTGAAGTCCGGCATCAACACTGTGCTCGAGCAGGTGAGTCGCAAGGTGAAAGACAAGTTCAAGGAAGCGAAGGTCTAGCCATGCTCGCGCTTGGCCTGCTTTTGCTTGCGCTCGCAGCCCCGCAGGCCGACACCGGCTCGATTCGCGTCAAGACCGATGTCGCCGCCGTGCAGGTTTTCCTCGACGGCCAGGAAGTGGGACAGACTCCGCTCACCATTCCTTCCGTCGCGCCGGGTAAGCATCAGCTCAGCTTAATCCGGGCAGGCTACGAAGACCACATGGAGGAAATCTCCGTGCAGGCCGGCGCCACTGCCCGGGTCTTTGTCGTGATGAAGCGCAGCCAGTCGGCGCTTCCTCCTCTGCCCGTTCAGTATCGCGCGTACCACCAGCACGCCTCCGGCGGCTGCCGTGGAACTCTCATCGTCAACGCGGGCACAGTGGATTTTCGCTCTGACGACGGCAAGGACGTCTTTCACGTCGCCGTCCCCACCATTCGCTCCGTTGCGCGTTCGATGGGGTCGGCACCGCTCATCGTTGGGGGCCTGGTTGAGCTGGCCATTTCCGCCAAGCTCGGCCAGAAACTGCTGCGGCCTGCCGACGTGGCCGCCTGCCGCATCGAGGCTCCAGGTCGCGGCTATGGCTTCTGGGCCTACGAACAGGACTCCGCCGAGCCGGCCGAAAAATTTGTGGTGGATGCGGTGGTCTCGCAGAAGACCAAGGAACTCTACGAGCTCATCTATCAGTTGTGGTCCGACTCACTGGAAAAAGGAAAGAAGTAGCTCTCGCCCTCTGCCCGCTTCGGCGGTACTCGAAGAATTCCTCCGCGCTGTCGGCGCAGCGCCCGGCAGCGCCCCCGCCATTTTTCTGTCTTTCGGTCTCACCCGCCATAGCCTTGGCGTAGGCGGGCCGTCGCGCGCTGTGCGAGGCCCCGGCATCTTTCTCTTCTCTGCGAATCCTCCGCGTGCATTGCGTCTCTGCGTTATCTTTCTGTCTTTATTCCCGCGCCGAGCAGGGCTCCTCGCACCTTCTCCTTGCCCCGCTGACAACTGATGCCTGACGGCTGATAGCTGCTGCCTTGCTCACAGCGGCACGCGCGTCCCCTCCGTAATCTCGCGCAAGATCGCTTCCGCCTGTTGCGACTTCTTCTGTGTGGAGACGTACCGCGTATTCACGACCACGCGATGCGCAAACACCGGCACAATGAGCTGCTTAAAATCATCCGGCAGGCAATAATCTCGACCCTCAACAAACGCCCGCGCCTGCGCCGCCCGTTGCAGCATGACCGCCCCGCGCGGGCTTACGCCCAGCAGCAGTTGTTCCGTCTGCCGCGTTCGCTCGACAATCTCCAACGCATAGTCCAGCAAACTCTCCTCCACGCGCACGCGTCGCACCGCCTCCTGCATGGCCAGCACATCCTCCGCTCCCAAGACCGGCTGCAAACTGTCCGCACCCTGCCCGCCGCTCGCGTTGCGCAGAATTTCCTTCTCGCTCTCCCGCGACGGATAGCCCATCCGGATCCGCAGCAGGAAGCGGTCCATCTGCGACTCCGGCAGCGGATACGTCCCGTGGTGCTCGATCGGGTTTTGCGTCGCCAGCACCAAGAACGGTTGCGGCAACGGGTGCGTCCGGTTGTCCACCGTCACCTGCGCCTCATTCATCGCTTCCAGCAGCGCCGACTGCGTCTTCGGCGTCGTGCGATTGATCTCGTCCGCCAGCACCACGTTGGCAAAAATCGGCCCCGGCTTGAACTCAAACTCCTGCGTCATCTGATTGAACACGCTAATGCCGATCACGTCGCTCGGCAGCAAGTCCGACGTGAACTGAATCCGCTGAAACGAGCAGTGGAACGACCGCGCCAGCGCCTGCGCCAGCGTCGTCTTCCCCACGCCCGGCACATCTTCAATCAGCAGGTGACCCCGCGCCAGCAGCGCGATGATGGCCTGCTGGATTGCTTCATCCTTGCCCTTGATGACCGTGCCAATCGCCCGCTGCAACTGCACAATGTGGTTCGCCGTTATCGTCGTCATCTCTTCCGTCTCACTCATTGCGGCTCGGACTGATCGTCCTTCTCTGCCTTCGGTCACAGGTGAAACGCATCTTCGCCGCTGGTGTTGTTGCGGTCGCCCCTCGCTTCGTGTTACAAACAATCTGCCCGGGCGATTAGCTCAGTTTGGTCAGAGCGCTCCCCTCACACGGGAGAGGTCCAAGGTTCAAGTCCTTGATCGCCCACCATTTTTTTCTAGTGCTTGATCGCCCACGATTCTTTTTTTCGTTTCCTTTTTTCCGGCGCACAGGCACGCTTGGCGGCGCGAAGTTCTGCCGGGACGTTGCCATTCTAGCGGAAATTTTCAGTTTCAAGTATTTTGCGCGAACCTGAGTTTCTATCGTTGGAAACCTGAATGGGCGCCATCTTTTTCTTGACCTTCAACCTCGCGCGCCGAGCCGACGCGCTTGCGACACGCGAACAGGCGGAAGCGCTGGTTGGCGTGGCGCGCGCGAGCGGTTGTGCATGTGCTAGACTTTTGTGCCCGCTATGCAGACGGGAATCATCGGGTTGCCGCAGGTCGGCAAGACCAGCCTCTTCAAAATTCTGACCCACGTGCATCTGGACGCCAAGGCGGCGCACGCGCCGACGCACATCGGCGTGGCGCGCGTGCCTGACGAGCGCCTGGAAAAGCTCGCCGCGCTGTACAAGCCGAAGAAAGTTACCCACGCGACGATCGAGTATGTGGACGTGGGCGGCATCGTCAAAGACCGCGCGCGCGACTCCGCGCTGTTTACGCAGCTTCGCGAGGTGGAGGCGCTGGCGCACGTGGTGCGCGTCTTCGAAGACCCTGCGGTGCCGCACCCGGCGGGTTCGATTGATCCGTTGCGCGATGTGCAGAATCTCGAGTTGGAGTTGATGCTCACCGACCTCGATCAGATCACGCGGCGCATGGATCGCCTGGAAAAGGAGCTCAAGAAAAAGCACGACCCTGTGCTCGAGCACGAGCTGTCGCTGCTCCAACGTTGTCGCGCAGCCATTGAGGCGGAGAAGCCTCTGCGCGAGCTTTCCTTTTCGGTGGATGAAACCAAGATCCTCATGAGCTTCATGTTTCTTTCCCACCGGCCCATGCTGTACGTGCTCAACCTGGGCGACGACGAAGCGGCCGACCTCGACCACGCCGTGGAGAAACACAATCTCGGCGCGCTGGCGGCGCGGCCCAATACGGCTGTTGTACCGATTTGCGGGCGCATTGAAGCCGAGCTGGTCGAACTGGAGGATGCGGAAGCTGCGGAGATGCTCGCCGCGTATGGCCTGAAGGAGCCGTGTCTCGACCGGCTGATTCACGCGACGTATCGTTTGCTCGGGCTGATTTCGTTTTTCACCACAGGAGAAGCCGAGGTGCGCGCCTGGACCGTCCGCCGGGGCACGACCGCCGTGCGCGCCGCAGGTACGGTGCACTCTGACTTCGAGCGCGGATTCATCAAGGCGGAAGTCGTGCGTTGGGACGACCTGCTGGCCGCCGGCTCGATTGCTCATGCGCGAGAGCACGGCAAGGTCAAGCTGGAAGGGAAAGAGTACGTGGTCGAAGAGGGAGACGTGATCCACTTCCGCCACAGCGCGTAGGTTTCACCGCCCCGACCCGGTCGGGGCAAGCGCCGGACGCGGAGGGCGCAGAGAGAAAGATTTGGTCATTGAGGGGTTTGGCCACTGGGCCATTGCGGAAGAGGCGAAGGTAAAACCCTCACGTCAGCCCCGACGAGAGCGGTCGGGGCGGGACGTGAGCTACAAGCCCTGCGGGTTCGGCAGTGAAGGCAAGGTGGCGGAGCCCCTCGGTTGAGCTCCCCTCGCCTTCGCTCGGGGCAAGCCGGACTCAGAAGTACACAGAAACGATGGGGGGTAAACCCGCTGCTACAGCCAACACCACGAGATGAAAGACGAAGATGAAGATGCCGGGGCCCCTGCCCCGGCGCTACAAGGCAAAAACTGAGTGGATTGTTGTTGGCGGAGGGCGAGGTGGGGAGCGCAATGTGGTAAAGTCCATCGCTGTTTCGGTGCGTGTCCGCGTAGTCGCGGCACGCTGTGGTTTGAGCGATGAACGCCCCATTGCAAACTTATGCCTTGCTGGCGCTCGCGCTGGGGTTGGCGGCGGCGGCGGCCAACGTGATGGGTGGCCTGCTGGTGGTGCGTCGCGACTGGTCGCGGCAATACCTGCAGTACTTCGTCGGGCTGGGCGCGGGGTTCATGCTGACCGCGGTGCTGCTGGAGGTTTTTCCAGAATCGCTCGCGCTGGCGGGTGAGAAGGCGTTTCTCTTTGTGCTAGTGGGCTATCTGGTGGTGCATTTCTTCGAGCACACGCTGGCCCCGCACTTCCACTTTGGCGAAGAAACCCACGTCGAAAGTATCCGCGAAAAGGGTGCGGGCTATTTTGCACTGCTCGGTTTGGGCATTCACACGTTCTTTGACGGAGTGGCGGTTGGCTCGGGTTTTCTGATCTCGCCGTATTTGGGTGGGGTGATTTTTCTGGCGGTGTTTCTGCACAAGCTGCCTGAGGGATTCACGATTGCGTCGTTGATGCTGGCCAGCGGGCAGAGTCGGAAGACGGCGCTGCTCTCGGCGGCATTGCTGGGCGGGCTGACGTTGCTGGGCGTGCTGCTGATGAACGTGTTGAAGGCGCAGTTGGCGTATGCCTTGCCGCTGTCGGCGGGCGTCACCTTGTACGTTGCTGCCACCGACCTTATCCCTGAAGCGAATCATCAGCCCGGCTTTCGCATGGCGGGCATGGTCTTCCTCGGCGTGGCGTTGATGTTCGTTCTGCATTTTCTCTTCCGCATGTAGCGCCGGGGCAGGGGCCCCGGCATCCGACAGTTGGCTGTGTGTTTCGAGTCGGATTCCTCCAGAGGCAAGATGAAAACGAAGATGTCGGCCCCTGCCCCGACGCTACAGGGGAGTTGGGGAATCGTCGGCGGGCGGGGAAGTGTTGGAGGGTGGCGAGGTAGAGTGGGAGCTGAGGGTAGGGAGGAGGTGGCCGGACTGGAGGGCGTGGAGGGCGGCGAGGCGGGTGTCGAGGTCGGAGGAGGAGAGGCGTCCTTTGCGGTAGAGCAGGCGGAGGAATTCGTCGGGGGGACGGTCGCGCTTTTGCGTGTTGCAGTCGAAGCAGCAGGCGACGATGTTGCGGTAGGAGTTGTCGCCCTGGGAGCACACTGGCACGACGTGATCGTAGACGGCCGTTTCGGAGTCGAGCGTGCGCAGGCAGTAGAAGCAGGCGAAGTGCTCGCGGTGCAGGATAGCGGCGCGCATGCGGCGGTCGTGAAAGCAGTCGGCGGCGTCGAGCGCGGCGGGATCGAATTCCGCGCCGCTCAGCAGGCAGCCGGGGACGTCGGCGGGAGTGAGGACTTCGATGCTGTGTCCGGCGACGCTGCGCTCGAGGATGCGGACCAGGCCCTTCTGCGTGAGGTTGCGGAGATGATAGCGCATGGTGGTGTGGCTGGTGCCGAAGCTGCGTGCGAGTGTGCGGTTGGAGATGCGAGCGACGCGCCGACCCTCGGCGTGGGAGTGGCGCAGGAGATGGTAGTACAGGGCGCGTTCGCCGGAGCCGAGGCTGAGGTAGGGAACGAGATGGTCTTCGACCAGGCGACACACCTCAGCAAAGTCCGTTGATGCAGACATGGAGTTCTCCAGAATGTCCCAGGGAAACGACGGAGCTGAGCCGGAAAACAAACAAGGCGGCCGGAAGGCCGCCTCTTAGCTAAGTTCTATAATTACATTATATCAGATAGGCGAGGGGCATTATTCAGATTGGCGCAGGAATTTTGTGCCTTGCAGGGCGTGGGGTGTCTGCGCGCCTGCCCGCATAGGCACAGGAAGGGGCCGGCAGACGTGTCCGCGGCACACCGCGAAAAGGGAACGCAACTTTTTGACGGGCGTGGGGTTAGATACAATGTGGAGGCCATGGCCAGGTCGGACGTCCAACTGATGCTGGGCGTAAAGGCCGGGGACGATCAGTCCTTCGAGCTTTTGCTGCAGCGCTACCGGACTCCTCTGGTCAACTTCCTTTCGCGGATGGTGCGCGACGCGGCTATCGCCGAAGACCTGGCGCAGGAGGTGTTTCTTCGCGTGTATCGCGCGCGCAAGCAGTACGCGCCGAGCGCGAAGTTTACCACCTGGCTGTTTCGCATCGCCACGAACCTGGCGCTCAACTCCATCCGCGATGGGCGGTATCGGCAGTTGGAAATTTCGCTCGACCAGCAGATTGACGCGGGCGATGACGAGCTGCCGGCCATCGAAGTACCCGACCGCAGGCCGGCCATGGAGCAGCAGTTGATGAGTCGCGACCGGGCAAGCGTCATCCGCCGCGCCGTGGAAGCGCTGCCGGAAAAGCAGCGCGTCGCCGTGCTGCTGCACAAGTACCACGAGCTCGATTATGACGAGATTGCACGGATACTCGAGTGCTCGGAAAGCGCGCTGAAGTCGCTGCTGTTTCGCGCCTACGAAACGCTGCGCGTGCAGTTGGCACCGCTGGTGAGGCAGCCGTAGAGGCGCAACATGCCGCGCCCGGCGGTAACGGGCGCGCATTCTAACAGAGGGGTACAGAGCTTCGGAGAGAAGGGAAGGACGTTATGAGCTGCGAAAAGATGGAAGCCCGGCTGATTGCTTACATGGACGGCAAGGCTACGGAAGCTGAGCGTCATGAGGTGGAGCTGCACTTGATCGCCTGTGCGGAGTGTCGCACGCGTGTCGAGGAGTTCCGCCGTTTGTGGACGGTGCTGGACGAAGCGCCCCTGACGCAGCCTTCGCCAAGCTTTGATGCCGCGCTGCGCCAGCGCATCGCCGCGGAGCCGGCCCGCAGCGGTTGGTCCGGGCTGTGGTCGTGGATTCCTGTGCCGCGGCTGGCCTTTGCCGTGACTCTGCTGCTGGTTCTCTCCGTCTGGATTTCCAGCACGCCGCCGGGCCCGAGCGTGAATCCCAACGAATTCGGCCAGCACGAGGAAGAATTCAAAATGATTAAGGACCTGCCGGTGCTGGAAGACTACGACGTGCTCACGAATTTCGAGGCGCTCTCCGAGCTGCCTCCGAAGTCCGACCGGACGAATGGAAAGATTTGATGAGCGCAGTGTCCCAATTCGCGCGACTGGTTGTATTCGGCGTGCTGGCGGTGCTGCTGACGGCTCCGGTCTGGGCGCAGCGCGGGGTAGGGCAGGGGAAAGGCAAGCGCCAGCCGCCTCCACAATCGGTTCCACAAACCAACGGAAGCCGGTCGGGGGAGATCGTGCCGGGAGAGCGCTTCAATCCCCGGCGCAATCTTCGCGCGGAGGGCGTGCCGCCGCAATTCATCGAGCGGCTGCGCAACCTCGAGCCGGCTGAGCAGGAACGCGTTCTGGCCAACAATCGGCGCTTTCGGGAAATGAGCCCCGCGCAGCAAGAAGAAATTCGCCGCCGGTTGCGGTTGTGGAACGGTATGACGGCCGATCAGCAGCGCGCCATCCGCGAGCGCGAAGAGATTTGGCGCGCGATGTCGCCGGAGCAGCGGCGCCGTGTTCGCCAGGAGATTTTGCCGCGCTGGCAACAGCTTCCGGTGCATCGCCGACAGGCCATTCTGCGGCGGCTGCACGTGCTGCACGACCTCAGCGAATCGGAGCGCAGCGCGCGCCTGGGCGATGAACGCTTCTTGGCCGGTCTGAACGACGAAGACCGCGAGCTGCTGCGCGAGCTTTCCCGCTTGCGCGTCGGTCCGGCCGAGCATCCTGCCGAAGAAGCCCCTCCGGAATAGCAATTGGCAAGAACTCCCGGTAACTCTTAGGCCACAAACTGCCGTCGGCCGGCAAACGGCGGGCAAGCGGTCGGCTTAGGGCAAACGAAGAGCACAATTCGTAGTGGTTTTTTGTCGAGCTGCCAGACCCGCGGGAAATTTCCACAAAAATTTTTGCGAAAGGCGATGTTTTCGCTTGACAGGAATGTGAATCCGCGTATCCTCGTGGCCAAAAGTGGGTGGAAGTGGTGGAAAGTGTAGGGTCGTGGTGAAACGGGGAACCCAGTCCCGCGCGTCCGGCAGGCTTCGCGATGCTCAGAGGACGTTATCCGGCCAAGGTCGACGAGAAGGGCAGGCTGAAGATCCCCGCCTTCTTTCTCGCCGAGTTGCGCCGCTCGGGGAGCAAGTTTTACGTCACGAGCACCACCGGCGACTACGTGCGCGTGTACCCGATGAAGGTCTGGACGGCTATCGAGACGAAGCTGGCCAGGCTTTCGACCCATAACCGGGCTAAACAAAAGTTTCTCGACCGGGCCAATTACTACGGCCAGGCGGTGGAGATTGACGGGCAGGGACGGCTGCTGATTCCGTCGATTCTGCGCGACTCAGCGGTGATGCAAGGGGATGTGGACGTTCTGGGGTTTCTGACGTTTCTCCAAGTCTGGAACCACAATCGGTTTGAAGAAAAGCTGAAGGGCACGCCGGTCACCGAAGAAGACGAGCGCGCTTGGGACGAGATGGGGATTTAGGCGGTCGGCTTGATCGCGCCGCACACGCCGGTTCTGCTGAACGAAGTTTTGCATTGGCTGCGGATTCGCCCCGAGGGCACGTACGTGGACGCCACCGTCGGGGCCGGGGGCCACGCGCTTGAAATCGCGCGGCGCCTTACGTCGGGGCGCTTGATCGGTCTGGATCAGGATCCACAGGCGCTGGAGCTGGCGCGAGAACGGCTGCGGGGATTCGAGAGGCAGGTGACGTTGGTGCACGCGAGTTTTTCCAGGATTGAAGCAATTGTCCGCCGCTTGAACCTGCCCGCGGTGGACGGCGTGCTGGCCGACCTGGGGGTCTCCAGCATGCAGCTCGACAATGCCGAGCGCGGATTTTCCTTTCGCTTTGGCGGTCCTCTGGACATGCGCATGAATCCCCAGGCGCAGTTGACCGCCGCAGACATTGTGAATCACCGGCCGGAGAAGGAACTGGCCGATCTCCTCTACCACTTCGGGGAGGAGAGGGAATCACGCAAGATCGCCAGGGCCATCGTTCGCGCGCGTCCGATTCGGGACACCGCGCACCTGGCAACGGTTGTGGCAGGGGCCCGTAAAGCAAGGGGAAGGCAGAAACTGCATCCCGCGACAAAAACGTTTCTGGCGCTGCGGATTGCGGTGAATCGAGAGATGGAGGAACTCGAGCAGTTTCTTTCTCGGACCCCTGCCACGTTATCTCCTGCAGGACGCTGGGTGGTGCTGAGCTACCACTCGCTCGAAGACCGCCTGGTGAAGCGCGCCTTTCAACAGTGGGCGCGAGAGGGCGCGGTCAAAATCCTGACGAAGAAAGTTATCCAGCCCGCGCCGGACGAAGTCCGGTCGAACCCCCGCGCGCGCAGCGCCAAGATGCGCGTCGCGGAAAGAACCGGCGCGGGGGTCGCTCGCGTCGCGGAAGGGACTCCATGACCGAGTATTACACCGTGAAACGTATTGACAATTCGAGGTTAGTACCTCCCCGGGCCGCACGGCAGGTGCGGGAAATGGCTCGTTGGATGGTTCTGGGCGGCGTCCTGGCCGGCGTAGCGCTGCTCTACGCCTGGCAGCACTTTCAGTGCATCGAGCTCCGCTACCACCTCGAAGAATTGAAGGCGGAACGCGCCCAGGTGGGCGAGCGGAACCAGCAGCTCAAGCTGGAGGTAGCCGGGCTGCGCTCGCCGGTGCGCATCGCAGCGATTGCCCGCCGCGAATTGGGCCTCGCCGTGCCCGAGCCGGGACAGGTGGCGCCGATCCAGGGGCCAGCGGACGGAGTCCTTGCGCAGGCCCGTGCGGCCGCGGCTGCGTCGCGGCCCTAGCCGGGCCGCGTGCGGCAAGCGATGGGAATGCAGCGAAGCGCATTTTTTGAGCAGAGTTTCCGGTTCTCCGGAGTTCCCGGTTCAGCATGGACTGGCGCTGTCCCCGTATCCGAATCCTGTTGCTCTCGGTTCTCGCCCTTGTTTGGATGGGGGCGGCACTAGCCCGGCTTACCTACCTTCAACTCTTTCGTTCCGCGGACTATCAGGCGCGCGCCAAGCGCCAGCAGCAGCGCATTGTAGAAGTCAGCCCCCGCCGCGGCATTCTCTACGACCGCCACCTCAGCGAATTGGCCATGAGCGTTCAGGTGGACTCGTGTTTTGCCGTCCCCGCGGAGATTGCCGATCCGGCGATGGCCGCGCGGCTGCTGGCCAGCGTCCTCGGAAGCTCACCGGAAGAGATCGAGGGTCGGCTCTCCGCTTCCCGCTCTTTTGTGTGGATCACGCGCAAACTGGCTCCGGAGACGGCCGAGCGCATCCGAGCACTGAATCTGCGCGGCATCTATTTTCAGAAGGAGAACCAGCGTTTCTACCCGCACGGCGAGCTGGCGGCTCACGTCCTGGGCTACGTGGATATTGATGAGAAAGGGCTGGGAGGCATCGAGTACGCGCTGGATGAGCAGATCCGGGCCACGCCCGGCCGTATGCTGGTTCTGGCCGACGCCCGCCGCCGGTGGTTTGACCGCCAGGAAGCGCTGGCTGGTTCCGGGGCCGATGTCGTACTGGCACTCGACCGACACATCCAGTACATCGCCGAGAAAGAACTGGCCGAAGCAGCCCGTCAATCCCGCGCCCTGGCCGGCACGATCGTTGTCCAGGACCCTGAAAACGGTGAGCTGCTGGCCGTGGCCAATTGGCCGCCGTTTGATCCCAACGCACTGGCCGGCAGCACTTCGGAGTCGCGCATGAACCGAGCCGTGGGCGCGCTTTACGAGCCCGGCTCGACCTTCAAGATTGTCACCCTGGCCGCCGCCTTGGAGGAAGGGATCACCCGCCCGGACGAGGTGATTGACTGTCAGATGGGTGCTATCTTCATTGGCAACCATCGCATTCGGGATCACAAGCCGTTTGGATTGCTCAGCGTCTCCCAGGTTCTGGCTCACTCCAGTGATGTCGGGACGATCAAACTCGGCTTGCGCCTCGGCGCTCCCAAGTTTTTCCAGTACCTGCGCGCTTTCGGCTTCGGCACGCCTACCGGCGTGGATTTGCCCGGAGAAAATCGTGGCTTGCTCCGTCGGCTGGAGAACTGGTCCTCGGTGTCCGTGGGCTCCATCTCCATGGGACAGGAGATTGGCGTCACACCGGTTCAACTGGCTTCCGTCATGTCGGCGATTGCGAACGGAGGCTACCGTGTGCGCCCTCGGGCGGTACGAGAGATTCGTCGCGGGTCGGAGATCTTCCCTGTAGCGGCTGCCGAGCCGCAGCGCGTCATCGGTCCCAAAACTGCCGCCACGCTGCGCAACATGCTGGAAGGTGTGATCCTGGAAGGAACGGGCGCGCTGGCGCGTCTGGATGGTTACACCGCCGGAGGAAAGACAGGCACAGCGCAGAAAATAGATCCAGCCACGGGCCGCTACTCCGCAACGCAACACATCGCCTCCTTCGTCGGATTTGCGCCGATCAACACGCCGGCCGTCACCATCCTCGTCTCCCTGGACTCCCCGCGGGGTAAGTACCACGGTGGCGAGGTGGCGGCGCCGGTTTTCAAGCGGGTGGCCGAGCAGGTATTGAATTATCTCAACGTGCCTCACGACGTTCCCATCGCGCCTCGGCTGCAAGCCGTCAGCTTTCGTGCGCAACCCAACGCTCCTGCTCCTGAGGTGAGCGACTTCGTACCGCTGCAATACGAGCCATCCGCTGCCGTCGAACCGAGGGCCACGCTGGCGACTCCGGCCAAGCTCGCGCCGGTTGCTGCCACGTCCGTGCCTCGGGCGGAAGGCAGGGAAATTACTGTGCCGCAGCTTTTGGGGAAGAGCGTTCGCCAAGTAACGCAAGAGTGCCTGAGTCTGGGGTTGAGCCCGGTGCTGATTGGCACTGGGGTTGCGGTAGAGCAGGTACCAGCCTCCGGAGAACTGATTCGGCCAGGGAATCGCGTGACCATTCGCTTTGGTCGCCGGACGGCGTCAGCGGGCGGTTCCATGGGGAGAAATTGAGCATGACCCCAAGGTCAAAGACCAGCTCGTCGGCGGGCTCGAATTTGAAGCCCAGCGCCGCCCGGCCTATACTGGTAGCTCAGGGAATGACGCTTCGGGACCTGCTTGTCGGCGCCCCTCTCGCCCAGCCTATCGGGAATCCCGACCTCGAGATTACGGATGTGGCCTGCGACAGCCGCCAGGTGCGCCCGGGTTCGCTGTTTGTCGCCGTTCGAGGCGAAAAAGACGACGGGAACCGGTTCGTCGCCGATGCCATCTCCCGCGGGGCTGTCGCCGTGGCCAGCGAGCTCTCCCGGCCGGCGAATGTTCCTCGATCTGTCGAATGGATCCCAGCCCTGAGCGCGAGGCGATTTTTGGCCGTGGTCTCCGCGAATTATTACGATCGCCCTGCAGAAGCGCTGCAGCTTGTTGGCATCACCGGCACGAACGGTAAGACCACGGTCGCGTACCTCGTGGATTCGATACTGCGCGCGGCGGGCTGCACCAGCGGGTTGTTTGGCACCATCGCCCATCGCACTCCGCTGGCCACGTATCCGGCCTCGAATACCACGCCCGAATCGCTCGACCTGCAGCGGTTTCTGGCCGAGGTGCGACATGGCGGCGGATCGCACGTCGTGCTGGAAGCCAGCTCGCATGCCCTGGCCCTGGACCGCTTGTGGGGCTGCCCGTTTGCCGCCGCCGTGTTCACGAACTTGACGCGTGACCACCTGGATTTCCACAAGAATTTCGATGAGTACTTCGCGGCCAAGCGCTTGCTGTTTGAAGGCACGGGCCGCGGCGTGCCGGCCGTCGGGGTGATCAATACGGATGACCCCTACGGTCGCCAGCTCGCCGGGCTGGCCCGGCGGACGCTGACGTACGGCCTGCATAACGGCGCCGAAGTCACGACGAAGAAGTTTGCCCTCACTTTCTCCGGGCTCGAATTCACTGTGCAAGCGCCCGGCGCCAGCATCGAGATTCAATCGCCGCTGGTGGGCCGCATCAATGTCTATAACATTCTTGCGGCCGTGGCGGCGGCACTGGCCCTGGAGATTCCGCGCGACAAAATTGCCGCCGGCATCCGTCAATTGGCCAGTGTGCCGGGACGCTTCGAACGAGTGGACGCCGGCCAGCCGTTCCATGTCGTGGTGGATTACGCGCATACTGACGACGCCATGCGCAACCTGCTGGCCACGGCCACGGAGCTCAAGAAATCCGGCCGGATTATTACCGTGTTCGGATGCGGCGGCGATCGCGACCGCAGCAAGCGCCCGTTGATGGGCGAAGTTGCCGGCCAGGGCAGCTCGCTGGTGGTGCTCACCAGCGACAACCCGCGCAGCGAAGATCCATTGCGCATCATCAACGACGTGCTTGTCGGTCTGCAGAAGGCGCGGGCGGAATACCGCGTCGAGCCGGACCGCGAGCGCGCCATCGAAATCGCGCTGGCTGAAGCGCGCCCCGGGGACATTGTTTTGCTCGCGGGAAAAGGACACGAGCGCTATCAGATTCTGGCCGACCGCACGATCCCGTTTGTCGAAGAAGAGGTGGTTCGCCGGGCTTTGGCGCGGCTCGGATATGGCCAACCGGGGGGAGACTCGGCTGGGTCTTGAATTGCAGTTCAAGGTGATGCGGCGCTCTACGAGCGCTGCGGAGAAGCCAAGGGGGTACGGTAAGCCCGTACGGGGGTGCTCAGGAGATTGAGGCCCAGCCCGTTAAGGACGTTATGCGGTGGACGATTGGAGAGGTGGCTCACGCTCTGGGTGTTGCGACGCCCACCGGGCTCGACCCCCTGGCCCGGCTGGCCGGTGTCTCGATTGATTCTCGGACTCTCGGCCCTGGAGAGCTATTTGTCGCCATACACGGGCCGCGTCACGATGGACACAGTTTTGTGGGTACGGCTCTGGCCGCCGGTGCCCCGGCCGCTGTCGTGGCTCGGACAAGGCTGGGAGAGTTTCCCGCGGAGGTCCGCGGGAAGCTCCTGGCCGTGGGCGAACCGCAGCAGGCGTTGCACAACCTCGCGCTGGCTGTGCGTCGCGAATGGGGCGGATGCCTGGCGGGTGTTACCGGCTCGGTCGGCAAAACCACCACAAAAGAGATTCTGGCGGCGCTGCTGGCCGCGAGGTTCCGCGTACTGAAGTCCGAGGGCAACCTGAACAACGAATACGGCCTGCCGCTGACGCTGCTGCGGCTCGACCCGCAACACGAAGCCGTTGTCGTGGAAATGGGGATGTCCCATGTGGGCGAAATTCGACGGCTGGCGGAAATCGCCGAGCCAGACGTCGGCGTGGTCACTTCCGTCGCACCTGTGCATCTCGAGTTTTTCGCTTCGGTGGAGGAAATTGCCGCGACGAAGCGGGAGCTCATCGAAGGCTTGCGCGGGGCGCAAAGCGTGGCTGTGTTGAATGCCGACGACGAACGCGTGGCTGCGTTCGCAGGCTCTGCTCCCGGGCGAGTGCTGCGCTATGGGTTCGCGCCGGAGGCGGAGTTTCGCGCCGAAGCGCTGGAGGATCGCGGGGCCGAGGGCAGCGGCTTCGACTTCATTGCACCCACGGGGCGTGCGCGCTTGAAGCTGCCGCTGGTTGGACGGCATAACGTCTCCAACGCACTGGGCGCGCTGGCGGCGGCGAGCGTCTGGGGCGTGGGAGCGGCGGAAGCCGCCGAAGTATTTCCGCGGCTGCGCCCGGCAAGCATGCGCGGCGAGATGTTGCACTTTGCCGACGGCTTCGCGGTGATCAATGATTGCTACAACTCCAATCCGGTGGCTTTGGCCGCAATGGTGGCGCTGCTGGCGAAGACTCCTGGCTATCGGCGTCGCATTCTGGTGGCCGGAGAGATGCTCGAGTTGGGCCCCACTTCGGCAGAACTCCACCGGGAAGCCGGGCGCAAGGCCGCTGCTTTGGGCGCGCTAGACTGGATTATTGCCGTGCAGGGGCAGGCAAGCGCACTGCTTGAGGGGGCACGCGCCGCCGGTCATCCGGAGACAAGGGTGAAGTTTTTCGCCTCTTCCGAGGAAGCGGGCGCATTCGTTCAGGACCTGGTAGCTCCGGGTGATTTGCTGCTGGTGAAAGGCTCACGCGGCGTGCGCATGGAGAGGATCGTGGAAGCCTTGAAGTCGCGGCACGCCCTGGCCGAGCATGCGGCGGCGCGGGGGCGCGCCTGATATGCTCTACTATCTCCTTTACGAGCTGCTGCAGAAGCACTTCAGCCCGCTGAACGTCTTCCGCTACATCACCGTCCGCACGGCGTTGGCTAGCTTGACGGCGCTGTTTCTCTCGATGGTGCTCGGGCCGTGGGTGATCCGCAAGCTGCGGGAGATGCAGATCGGGCAGTACATCCGTGAGGAAGGGCCGAAGAATCATCACGCCAAGGCCGGCACGCCCACCATGGGCGGGGTGCTCATCGTCATCTCGACCGTGGTCCCCACGCTGCTTTGGGCCGACCTAGCCAATGCCTACGTATTGCTGGCGCTGGGCTCGATTCTGGGGTTTGGGGCGATTGGCTTTGTGGACGATTACAACAAGGTGGTTCGCAAGCGCAATCTCGGCCTTTCGGGCCGCGCGAAGTTTTCTTTGCAGTTGCTGCTGGGCGTTCTGGTGGGAATGTCTCTCTTGCTGCTGACAGCGTTCGGTGTCTATTCCACTCACCTCAGCGTGCCCTTCTTCAAAAATTATCAGCCTGACCTCGTGGTGGACGCGCTGGCCGACTCTCCCTACCTCTGGCCGATTGGCTATCTCCCGTTCCTGCTGTTTGTGGCCTTCGTGATCGTCGGCTCGTCGAATGCCGTCAATTTGACGGACGGTCTGGACGGCTTGGCGATCGGCTGCACGGTGATGGCTGCGGGCGCGCTGACCATGGTCACCTACCTCACTTCGCACGCGCGCTTTGCCGATTATCTCGATCTTCCTTTTATTCCGGGCGTGGGCGAGCTGACGATTTTTTGCGGAGCCCTGGTGGGAGCGGCCCTCGGATTTCTGTGGTACAACGCGCATCCCGCCGACATCTTCATGGGCGACGTTGGCTCGCTGGCTCTGGGCGGGGCCATCGGCGTGGTGGCCGTAATCATCAAGCAAGAGATTCTGTTGTTCTTCGTTGGCGGGATTTTTGTCGTCGAAGCGCTTTCGGTCATCCTGCAGGTGGCGTCGTTTCGCCTGACCGGCAAGCGCATCTTCCGCATGGCGCCGCTGCATCACCATTTCGAGCTTTCGGGCTGGAGCGAGTCCAAGATCATTGTGCGCTTCTGGATCGCGGCGCTGGTGTTTGCGCTCTTTGCGCTGACCACGCTCAAATTGAGGTAGCGGATGAAGGCTGGGTGTGAACTCGACGGGAAACGCGTTCTGGTGGTGGGGCTGGCTCGCACCGGCTTGGCTTCGGCGTTGTTTTGTGCCGCACGGGGCGCGCGGGTCATCGCCAGCGACGAACGCAGCGAATCGGAGCTGCGCGAGGCGGCCGAGAAGCTCGTCGCCGCCGGCTGCGTACTGGAGCTGGGCGGGCATCGCGAGGAGTTGTTTTTGGCGCAGGATTTGATTATCCCCAGCCCCGGTGTGCCCTACTCGCTGCCGGCGCTGGATTCGGCGCGGACACGGGGCATTCCCATCTGGAGCGAAATCGAGCTGGCCTGGCGATTCCTCTCCGGCCGGCTGGTGGCCATCACCGGTTCCAATGGAAAGACCACCACGACCTCGCTCCTGGGCCACATTCTGGAGAAGGCCGGGGTGCCTACGTTGGTGGCCGGAAACATCGGCGTGCCGCTGATCTCGCGCGTGGAAACGACGAGCGATTCCACGGTCAGCGTCGTCGAAGTGAGCAGCTTCCAACTGGAGAACATCGTGAACTTCCGGCCGGACGTGGGCGTGCTTCTGAACTTGACTCCTGACCATCTGGATCGCCACGGCTCCCTCGAAGTCTACGGAAGCGCCAAGGCGCGGCTCTTTGAGAATCAGACGGAAAGTGAATTTGCTGTCCTCAATGCGGACGATTCCGGCGTGACGCCGTTCGCGCCCTCGCGCCCGCAGCTTTTCTGGTTCAGCCGGACGAAACGCGTGGCCTCGGGCACCTTTGTCCGCGGTGACGAGGTGGTCTTCCGCCGCGAGGGTGCGGAAACTGTTCTCCTGCGGCGCGCCCAGATTGGCCTGCGCGGCGAACACAACGTGGAAAACGTGCTCGCCGCCGCCTCCGCGGCCATGCTACTGTGAGTCGCGCCCGGGGCGATCGCCGAGGGCGTGGAGAGCTTCGCCGGAGTCGAGCATCGGCTTGAATTCGTCGCCGAGATTGGCGGGATCTCCTTCTTCAACGATTCCAAAGCCACGAATGTGGACGCCACCCTGAAGGCTCTCGACGCCTTCCCGGGGCGATTGCTGGTCATTCTGGGCGGGAAGGACAAGGGTGGCGACTTCACCCTGCTGCGCGAACCGCTGAAGGAACACGCGAGCCTGATTCTGCTGATCGGTGCCGCAGCGGAGAAAATCGCTGCACAAATCGGCACCGACGTCCCGGTTGAACGTGCCCGCACGCTTGACCGCGCCGTGCAGTTAGCTTTTGAGCGGGCCCAGGCCGGCGACACCGTCCTTCTGGCCCCTGCCTGTGCCAGCTTTGACCAGTTCGAGGATTACGAACACCGGGGCCGCGTTTTCAAGCAACAGGTGCACCTGCTGCAGCAGCACCTATCTCCGAAGTCATCGGCAAAGGGCCACTGAAAATGCGGCGCGCACTCCAAACCGACCGCTGGCTGTTTCTTTCCACCCTGGCACTGTGTCTGACGGGAGCCGTCATGGTGTTCAGCGACTCAGCCGTGACGGCCCGCGAAACCTATGGAAGCGCGTACACTTTTGCGCTCCGGCAAGTTCTTTGGCTGGTGCTCGGCGTGGCGGGGATGTTCTGGCTGATGAACGTGGATTATCGCCGGCTTCGCCAGGCCAGTGTGATTTTTACCGGCTTGGCCGTGGTCCTCCTGCTGCTGGTGGTCGTCCTTTTCTTAGACAAGTCCCACGCCACGCACCGCTGGATTCGCTTTGGAGGGGCGTTCAGTTTGCAGCCCTCGGAACTGGCCAAGCTGGTTGTGATTCTCTACCTGGCCTGGTTTCTGGAGATGCGCCGGCGCGTCCCCGGCAAAGATCGTGATGCTCGGGCTCAAGCCAGCGTCAACCACTTCCGGCTCACACTGCTGCCCGCGCTGGGCCCGGTCCTGCTCTTTGTGGGTCTGGTAGTTCTCGAGCCCGACTTCGGGACGGCGGCGGCGATCCTGCTCATTGCCCTGGGTGTGCTGTATGTGGCTGGCTTGTACAGCCGATATCTTCTCTATGCCGCCTTTGTCGCCCTGCCCGTGCTCTACGTGCTGGTCGTGCGGGTGCCCTATCGCTGGGACCGCATTATCGGCTTCCTCGACCCGGGCGCTGACCCCCAAGGGCGCGGCTTCCAGTTGTTGCAGTCGCTGATTGCCGTCGGCTCGGGCGGCTTCACCGGCGTTGGCCTCATGGAGAGCAAGCAGAAGCTCTTCTATCTACCCGAGGCGCACACGGATTTCATCTATGCCGTGCTGTGCGAAGAGCTGGGTTTTTTGGGTGGACTGGCTGTGCTGGTGTTGTTCGGCATTTATGCCTGGCGCGGGATGCGCGCCGCCTGGAGCGCTCCGGATGACTTTGGCCAACTGGCCGCGGCGGGGATAACCCTCATGGTGATTAGCCAGGCGCTGGTGAATCTGTGCGTCGTCCTGGGGATCATGCCCACCAAGGGAATCCCGCTGCCGTTTGTAAGCTATGGCGGGTCGAGCCTGCTGGTCATGCTTCTGGCCACCGGCGTGCTGCTGAATATCAGCCGGTATGCCGAGACGCGGCTCGACCGGTCTCTGCCGTGACGCAGGGCGTCGCGAGGGCTGTGAAGTGAAACTCTTGCTCGCAGGCGGCGGGACGGGCGGCCACATCTTCCCAGCGCTGGCGGTGGCGGAAGAGTGGCTGCGGCGGGGGAAGGAGCGAAGCGTCTTGTTCGTGGGAACGAATCGCGGGCTGGAAGCGAAGCTGGTGCCGGAGAAGGGCTTGCCCCTGAAGATCGTTCGCTCGGCCGGCCTGAAGGGGATTGGCGGGCTGCGCCTGCTGAAGAATGCGGCCATGTTGATACCTTCCATTTGGGATGTGGCCGGAATCCTTCGGCGCGAGCGTTTCGCGGTGGCATTGGGCACGGGGGGCTACGTGACCGGCCCAGTGCTCTTTGCTGCCACGCTGGCGTCGCTTCCTGCCGTGGTTTTCGAATCCAACGCTGAGCCCGGCTTCACGAATCGCGTTCTGGCCGAACTGGTCACTCGCGTGGCCTGCGCCTTTCCTGAGCCGGCCGAGCGCTGGGGGCGCAAAGCGGTTGTGACCGGCTGCCCGGTCCGCGCCGAGTTCTTCCAAGCGCCTGTGCGTCGCCCGGCGGCGCCATTCCGCTTGCTCATCACCGGAGGCAGCCAGGGCGCGCTGCCTATCAACCGCGTGGTCGTGGATGCGATGGAGCGATTCGCTTCGCGGAAGTCGGAACTGGTCATCGTCCATCAGACCGGTGAGCGAGACTACGATGCGGTGCGGACGGCCTACGCGCGTCGGGAGATCCATGCCGAGGTTGTGCCATTCCTCACCAACATGCCGGAGCGCTTTGCCCAGGCCGACCTGATCCTGTGCAGGTCGGGAGCGATTACCGTTGCCGAAGTCGCCGCCGCCGGCCGTGCTGCGATCTTCATCCCCTTCGGG
>Ga0233417_10000104_pt1 | contig 22406 bp, 19 predicted proteins | sample Sed_MG_FD_189023 | JGI IMG/M metagenome (GOLD analysis project Ga0233417, IMG submission 189023) | Sediment microbial communities from Lake Towuti, South Sulawesi, Indonesia - Sediment_Towuti_2014_0.5_MG | ecosystem: Environmental > Aquatic > Freshwater > Lake > Sediment | place: Indonesia... | reverse complement strand
AAGTAAATCTTCTTGGAAAATCAGTTTGATAAGGATTATGAGAGAGAGAAAATATGAATTAATTCATGCTCATGTAGAATTACCTATATTTGCATATTTTTCTAGAAAAAAATTCATTGCCCAAATCCTTGGTAGTGATTTAAAAGAATTAGCATTTACAAATTCTATACGTGGAATACTTTTACGAAAAGCCTATAGAAATGCAAAACTAGTAATTTTTTCTACACCTGGAGATCCTTCTTTACTATCAAAATTAAAAATTAAAAACACATTATTCTTACCTTTAATTTGGGATCATTCCTTTTTCAAGCCAGAAAAAGTTATTGATAATGAATTCGATAACAAATTCATAGTTTTTCATCCCACAAGTCACATATGGGATGTGAAAGGAAATAACAATCTAATTAATGGTTTTTCTAAATTTTTAAAACAAAATCCTAATTCTATTTTGATTTGTGTTAATATTGGAAAAGACATTGATAAAAGTCGACACTTGGTAAAATCATTAGGTATAGAAAATAATGTACGTTTCATTGACAGACTTAATGCTTCACAGCTATTACATTACTACAATCTAGCTGATGTAGTAGCAAATGAGTTTATTTTAGATGGAATTGGAGGAATTGGGATGGAAACACTTTGTTGTGAAAAGCCTTTGCTTACCGCATGTCATGAAGATTGTTATAAAAACATGCATCCTCAGCCAGTTCCTGCATTAAATGCAAAAACTTCTACTGAGATATATGAAAAATTAGAATATTTGAAGGATCGAAAAGTTAAAGATGAAGTTGGGAAAAAAGGAAGGATTTGGATTGAAAAATTTTTGTCACCAACAGTTGTTGCACACAAGTATAAGATAGTTTATGATTCTGTATTAGCTGGAGATAAAATAGAACATATTAAAGAAAAAATATCTAAATTATAATTAATTTCATAAAAAAAATTAAATTATAATTTTTAAACATTTTTTTTTCTCGTAAATTCAGTTAAAATCAATTTTATTAATTTTCGTGTTGAATCATCTATAGCGTATGTAATACCAAGATAAATTATACCTCCTAGTAAAATTATTGGTAATATTTCAGGTAGAAAATCAAATATACTTTCATGGTAAATTACGAACTCCTCAGATATTAAAAATACTATGATGGAAGCGAAAACTATGGCCCCAAGAAATTTTGTAAGAGACAAATAAGGTATAGAAATCTTGTATTGCCTCATTACAAGAATTACAACATATAATGTAGTAGGGATTGATACTGCTAGTAAAATTGAGGACCAAACTATAACTATGAATATTTCGGACATTTCAGGGGTTTTTATGAATATGAGGAAAAAGGCAAGTAATCCTACATAAGCCCCTGTCCAAACATAATCTAATGTGGGAATAAAGAACAATTTACTCTTAACATATTCTTTTATTGATGCCTTTTTACTGATATCAACTGTTTCATAACCATACAAAATGCTATAGAAAACACCCCTAATAGTATTAGAAAAAGCCGCCATTGCGATAAAATATACTGCATAAACTGCATCAACGAATTGAGGATTAAGAATATGAAGACCACTTTTTGCGAATACTATAGAGGCTGCTGAAATTGGTAATGCAAAGAATATTGTTCTTTTAAGGCTATCTTCAGCAAATTCTTTTTTTCCTGCTGCGAGTAACTTAGGATAAAGAGCTTGAGCAATTTGTCCAGAATGAATTACCATATATCCAATAGTTTGTGCGGCTCCCCAAAATGCTAGACCTGTGAAAGATGTAGTTGCAAAAGAAATTAACATAACGTCTAATCTAAAAATTATCGAAGAGAGGTTTTGATAAGCGATAAGCCAAGACATTTTTAACCAAAATTTAATTATTGAAAACTTAATGGTTCCAATGATCTTTTCTTTTGTCATGAATATTAGTAATATTGTTCTCAAAGAACTTGCAAAAATAATTGTTAATAATGCACCGACAATTCCCCACTGAGATATATATACAAAAATAAAACCTAGTGGGAGTTTTGATAATTCAAATGTTATTACACCATATGATTTTATTTGAGGTTTATAACTATCTGAGATAGAACCAAGAACACCGCTTATCATGTTTAGCGGTATAAGTACAGAAGCTAAGATTAACACCTCAAAACTTGCTCCAAGGGAGGATGAAACAAAAATTGCAATGATCGAATATACTGTAAATCCGCCTATAGAAAATATACTTCCTGTAAAAAGAGCAGTTTTTCCGATCTGTTCTCCGCGTACTATTTGTCTAGTAGTCCAATAGGTTATTACGGGTTCAATTATTCCTACATAGAAGATCATACTAGTTATTAATGTCCATATTCCAAATTCTTCGGGTTCTAATTGTCGAGTTACTATAACAACAAAAAATGTTCCTGTCACAAGGCCTGCAATTGAAACCGCAAAGGCAATTAATCCTGAATATGTGACTCTTATATTACTCAATAGACAATCAAACCATTATCAAGCAAATAAGAATGAATAGTAAAATTTTATCAAAATAATGATGAAATCAAATCATTGTAATCGATATTTAAAATTTAATCATATTTGGATTTTATCTTTCTGAATTGGTTCATTAATGCTTAGAAATAAATCTCATAATTTAATAACTCAAAAACGAGAAACTAAATTTGAAAATGAAATGTGAAGTTTTTTTCATATCGCCTGAAAAACAAGAAATCAAAACCATACCCAAATATTTACAAGATGTTTCAGATACATTTAGAATAATAACAACTAGTATTGTGATGTATGAATTTTTAGAATCTTTAGGTAAGAATGTAAAAAAATTTCAAGATGTGGCACCAGAAGCAGGGCCTATATGGAATGAAGTTTATCAAATGTCAAAATTTATTCATGACAAATACAAACAAGCTTTTCAAAATTTGAAATTTAATGATATTCAGATTTTTGAAGGTTTTGAATATAAAATTTTAATGAGGCTAACAGTATTTATGAGAGCTCAAAAAATTTTAGAAGATAATATCGACACTATTTTCATTTTTGATAGTAGTTTTACTAGATCTTATTATATGATTTTAAAAATTGCAAAACAGCTTGGATATGTAGTTGATAATAAGATAGGCATGATTAATAATAATAATATAGAATATTATGAAGAAGATTCCAATAAAAGTAAATCTAATGTAAAAAGATCTTTTTTACATAAGCAAAAAAATATTTTAAGTACTTTATATGGAAAAAATTCATCGTTCAATAAATTACAAGTATATTCTAGATTTGCATTCCAAATGCTTTGCTTTTTAGCACGCAAGATATTTTTTAAGTTTCTCATAACTTTCAGTAGTGAACCTATACAAATTTTATTAAAAAAAATTGATAATAAAATTCTAAATATAAATTCAAATTACTCTGCAGTATGCTCATTTTTTGTTTCTGCAATACGAGAGGATCTTTATCTACGACCATTGTATCCAATACTTGAAAAATTTAGAAAGGAAAATTTACCATATTATTTAATAACATCAGATATATCTACAGGTTTAATCCTATCAAAAACAAATTTTCCATTCATTAATTTTTTTAATGAATTCAACTTTTTAGTAAAAGAAATTATAAATAGTAAAAACGTTAAGGAAATTGAAAAAGAGATTAACCAAATAATTGGTTCAAACCATTCGATCATAGGATTAAGCGATTTTAAAGAAGATGTCATAAATTATGCATATCGAGCTATCGCAATCATAATAATTTGTGAACACATCATTGAAAAAATGAACCTAAAATCAATTGTTGTTGCACCAACTAGTGAAATATTTGATTATGTAATTATAGAAATTGCAAAAAAACACAAAATCCCAAGCTTTTCAATAATTCCTGGAATGGCAGATGCAAATCCTTTCTTTGTAAATTGGTTTAAGACTGATAAAATTTGTGTATATGGAGAACATGCACTGGAACAATTAACAAAAGTGGGTTATGATGAAAAACGAATTTGCGTTACTGGGAATCCAAAATATGATTTTTTAAAAAATATGGATTCAAGTAAGTCTAAACTAATGTTTGAACAAGAATTAAAGATTGATAGTAAGAAGAAGCTAGTAGTAGTAGGAATGTCAAGATGGCATGAAAATGATGAGAACTGGATGTCAGATTTGATAAAATTCTGTAATATAAATAATTTTGAAATTGTAATTAAAATCCATCCATTGTATAAAACTGTATCAAAATATAGTGAGAATAAAATTAAGACAATATCAAATAATTGTAAAGATGAAAAATTTTTTGTAATACATGATATAGAAATTCCGAAATTACTATCAGCTGCAGATGTAATGATAACAGATTACTCAAGTATAGGTTTAGAAGCAGTTTTTCTTGGAAAACCTCTAATTTCTGTAAATTTGTTAAAAGAAAATTGGGAAGAATATACATCACGTGTTGAAAAATACGGAGCGTCAATTTATATAGAAAATTATGAAACGTTGGAAAAAATCTTACTAGAAATTCTAAAAGAAAATAAACATTTAGTTGAATTAAAAAAGGGGAGAGAAAAAGTTATTGAAAAATATAATTTTGGAAACGATGGTAAAGCAGCAGAAAGAATTTTTAATATTTTAATAAACCCTGTTTAATATTTGTAATTTAGTAAGAAAATTAATGATATAAGATTATGTTAAGAACTATAGCAACCGTTTATGAAATAAATTTCTCTTTAAGAAGAATTGTTTTTAATTCTTCTTTAGTGATTAATTCTACATTATTTGAAGAGTATTGTTCAGTCATATTGGTTTTAGAAAAACCTCTTTTTTTCACATTTTCATTATTTTCTGTTACTAAATAATCATCTTTATCTTCAAGTGTATATCTCAGCTCATCCTTATTGATCAGAGACTCGTGATATTTTTCTCCCGGTCTAACTGAAATGATTTTTACTGGGTTTTTAGCATTGTATAATTCCAGCAATGCATCTTTCATATCATTAAGTTTGTATGCCTTTAGTTTGGGCACAAAAACTTCTCCACTTTGACCTTTTTTAACTGCTCTAAAAATGAAGTCTAATGCTTGATCCATAGTTATGTTGAATCTAGTCATAGAAGGATCAGTAATGGTAATATTTTCGCCAGATTTTATTTGTTCAATAAATTTTGGTACAACTGAACCACTACTACCTAACACGTTACCATATCGAACAGCAACAAATCTAGTTCTATGAAATTCTTTGTTCAAATAATTACTTGCAGTAACAAATAATTTTTCCATTAACAACTTTGTAGCTCCATAAGTGTTTAATGGTGATACAGCTTTATCTGTTCCAACACAAACTGCTACTTCTACATCATTAGCTAAACATGCATCAATAACATTTTGGGAACCTATAATGTTGGTCTTGATAGCTTCAAATGGATTGTATTCTACTACTGGTACATGTTTTAATGCAGCTGCATGGAATATAATGTCAATTTCTTCCATGGCTCTTGTTAAACGTGGTAAATCACGAACATCACCTATTAAAAATCGAAGACGTTTGTCTTGAAATTCTTCATACATATGTACTTGTTTACTTTCATTTCTGCTAAAAATTCTGATTGTATCTACTCCCATAGTCAATAATCGTCGTGTTAATGCATGACCTAATGATCCTGTTCCACCTGTAATGAGAATTTTTTTGTTTTCAAACATAATTCGATACTTTAAGATAGGGTAAATAACCTTACGATATTCTCTTGTATTAGGTATAGTGAAATTCATATGAAAAAAACTGATAAGTATTCTATGAAATATGATTTTGGGATTAGAGTTGATCTGGGAGGAAGAGTTGGTTCAGGACATTTTTATCGATGTCTTTCAATTGCTACAGAATTAAAAAATCTTGGAAAAAAAGTAATTTTTTTGGTAAAAAGCGAAAAAGATTTTTTAGCACATATTGGAGATCTTAATTTTTCATACATAGTTTTATCAGGAAAAACTACTAATGAAGAAATCAACAATTGTAAAAAAATTATTAATCAGATAAAAAATTTAATAATAGATTTACAATCTAAAAATGAATTATACGGTAAGATATTTCACGGTATTTGTAAAATTGCTATTATAGATGATGTGGGTGGAATTAAGGTCTATTCTGACCTATTATTTAACGGGCATATAGTAAAAAAATTTCATGATTATGATTTAGTAACTAAAACTAAAACTTTTCTTGGTTCAAAATATATGCCAATAAGAAAAGAATTTCTAATGGAAAAAGATAATGTAATAATATCTAAAGGACCAATTAATAATATTCTAATTAGTTTTGGAGGATCAGATGATTTGAATCTAACTAGCAAACTAATAGAAAAATTTGCTGATAAAAAATATAATTTAACCATTGTAATTGGTCCTACAGTTATAAATAAAAATATCATTAAAGAATTAAGTGAAAAGTATTCGAATATTCATATAAAGAATTCAATTCTTAATATGGCATCTTTAATGGTAAAGCAAGATCTTGCAATTTCATCTGCAGGTATCACTTCTTATGAGCTTGCATACCTAGGAATTCCAACAATTTTGATACCTATCGATTCGTTTCAATCCATTACAGCAAATGAAATGATGTCAAACGGGTTTGGAATTAACTATGGGTTTTGGGATGATAATTTCCAAAGGCTTCAAGCAATTATAAACGAACTTGATGAATACGAAAAAAGAAAAATAATGTTTGACTGTGGCAGAAAAATTATAGATGGTAAAGGTGTGTTAAGAATAATTGAAAAGTTATTAGAACTGGATAATAGTGACTTGATTTGAAAAGTGTTAAATAAGAATTGAGAAAAATTTGATCTAAAATGACTCTTGTTATGATTAGACAACCTGGATATTTACCATATATTGGATTTTTTAAAAAAATTCAAACTAGTGATATTTTTGTTTATTTAGATGATGTACAATATTCTATAAGAGATGGAGATAATAGAAATAAAATTCGTACCCACAATGGAAGTACATTGTTAACAGTACCATTATCCAAACCATTTGGTAAAATGATTAATGAGGTAGAGATAGCAAATTCTATAGATTGGAGAAATAATCACAAAAATGCTATTAAAGAAAATTATAAAAAAGCACCCTATTTTGAAAAATATTGGAATAGTATCGAAACCATCCTAAGTAAAAAATGGGAAAAATTAATTGAACTTAACTTGGAATTAATTCAGCATTTTAATTTGGTTTTAGATTTAAAAACAAAAACAATTAAATCATCAGAACTAAAAATAAAATCTACTAAATCCCAGAGATTATTAGATATTTGTAAAAAATTAAATGCTTCTACATATGTATCAGGTGAATTAGGAAAAGACTATTTGGATAAAAAAAAATTTGAAGAGATGGGAATTAAAGTTTTATTCGAAAAATTTCAACATCCGATCTATAAACAAATTCATGGGGAATTTATTCCTTATATGTCTATAATTGATCTACTTTTTAATGAAGGTGATAATGCTAAATACATACTAAAAAATTCAAAGAATTTGTAATTAATTAGATATCTATTTTTCTTATGATTTCAAAGGCTTCTGCTGCATAATTACCTGAAACGGTTCCCCATCTTCCAGCTACCATTTTTAGATTATTTACTGAACGGGGATGTGGGAATTTTCTTATTTCGCTTCTATATGCTTGCATAGCCCTAATTTTTTTATCTAATTGAGATTTTATATTTACAAAATAATTAGGCTTGAAATTTGTTGGATAGCTCCATTCTGAAGAAGAAATTACCTCAAAACAGATTAATTCTTTAATTTTATTGCCAATTGGCCTACACGCGGTAAGTGTAGCATTGAAGACTATCCTGTGATCAATATTTAGATCGCCATAGTGATTAGTATATATTCTGTCTGGCTTTGATTCATCAATCTCTTTTTCTATGGTTTTAATGACTTTAAGTAATGGAACTGTATCCATTTCATTGTCTGGATAATTATAAAATTTCACTTCTTTTACTTGCAAGAATTTACATGCTGTTCTAGCATCTTGTCTAAGACGTTCAATCTCTTTTTTTAATTTAGAGTTTTGTTTTAAATCATATTCATAATTAGTAATATTGTGATATTCTAAGCTTCTACGTGCTGTAATTCCTGTTGTCATATAAACTACTTTTACCCTATCTCCTTTTGTAGAATGTTTTAAGATAGTTCCACCCATTCCTAGAACATCGTCATCAGGGTGAGCAGCTATTATCAAAACTTTCATTCTAAATCAAAAAAAATCTGATAGTTATTAACTATTATTAGTCAACTTGCTTCAATAAGAAATTGTTTCTTCTTTGCTAGCAAATTCCAGGAAGCCAAAGTATATTTGGAATTCTCAGGAATTTCAATTTTAGTTACTTTGTGCTCTAATCTTAAAATGTCAAATTTTGCAAATAAATCTAATATATGTGATTTATCGAAAAAATGAACTCTTCCTGTATTTGCGTATGGTCCTTCAATGTAGTTAGTTTTAGTGAAATTATCTTCAGTAGCGTTACCTTTTTGAAATTCTGAATGTAACGTAGAGAATAAATCAATTCCAATATATTTTCCGTCAATATTTAACTTATCATAAATGTTTTTTAAACAATCTTTGATTGCTTGGGTAGAATTACATGTTAAAGCTCCTCTATCAAATATTAAATCAAATTTATCATTAAATGGTATTTCTTGTGTGAAATCTCCTGTAATTAAATTGTCTTTAATTTGTGGAAATTTTTCTTTTAATCGTTGAATTATTGTTGAACTTCCATCAATTGCATAATATACAACATTATTAAACGATGTAAAAAATGGAATGTTAGCACCTGCACCACATCCCAATTCTAAAACTCTGAATTTGGTGTTATGTGGTTTAGCATATCGCATTACGAAGGTAATTAAATCAGACCATGGCCAAATGCTAATATGAGAATTTTCCTTGAATCGTTCATCCCATTCTTGAGAGAAATTCATATATTATCACATTAATGAGACACATATTCATAATTAATATGAATATAAATTAAAATTCGTTTAATCATTAACATTATTTCCTTTCGTTTTCAAATAATATCCAGCTTTTATTTTCATTGGATTTCCTACGACAAGAGAGTATGGAGGAATTTTTTCGCCATCTACTATTGTCCCTGCAGCAATTACTGAATGATGACCTATATGTGAACCACCCTTTATGAAAGTATGTGAGCCTACGAATACATTTTCTTCTAGAATTATATTTTTGCGATCGATTTCATTAGAAAGTTCGATGCATCGCTTATGAGAATCGTTACAGTTTATTGATACAAAGGATGCAATATCACAATTATTTCCAATTACTATTTTAGCTCCTTTAGCATTAATTTCTGACATTGCACCAATGTAGACATTTTTGCCTATTTCAGGCGAGCCAGAAATCCATACCAGTGGATGAAACCTATTTTTTTTAAAATTAAGAGTAGATGATAATAAATCATTAAAATCTTCCGGATCCATCAACTAAAATCTCCTAATTTTAACAAGGTGCCTTTAGAAATTTTTCTTGTTGCTTTCATACCAATCACTTTTTCAAAATCGGATGGAGTTAATCCCGTTCCTGGTCTTTTTAACCCTATATTATCACTATCAAATATTTCTCCCTCCATAATATCACGCAACGCTACTACACTTCGTCGTGCAAGGCACTTCATTTCTTCTTCTTTCTTAGTTGGTTTTATGACAGATTCCCCCATCATTATAAAGGAATTTTTTATAGAGTCTACCCAGTTTTTTAAACCAATAGGTTCTTCAGAAAACCAATGATCTGGTCCAGGGAGATTATTTGCCAAGGTAAAATGTTTTTCAAAAAAACAAGCTCCAAATGCTACAGCTATTGAGGATGCTAGGTAACCTTGAGTATGATCAGAAAATCCAAGTGGTAAATTAGGAAATGTCTTGGCTAGTGTTTCTAGTTTACGTAAATTCACATCATTTGGAGGGGTTGGATATTGTGATGTAGTTAGGAGAAGTATTGTAGGATAATCATGTAATGCACCAATAGTATTTAGTGTTTGAAAAATCTCATCCAAATTAGCCATTCCACAAGAAAGAATTAATGGTAATCTTGTTGATGAATATTTTTTTAAAAGAGGAATATTCGTAAAGTCATCAGAACCAACTTTGATTGCAGGTAAATCTAATTCTAAAAGGAGTTCTAAATCGGAATAATTCTGAGGAGTAGATAAAAAAATTATTTCTTCTTTATCACATTTTTTTTTAATTTGAAACCATTCATCTCGTGTGAATTCACATCGTTTGAAAATATCAATCATTGATTCAGTGACTTGATTGCCTTGTGACATGTAGGTATAGGTTTGATGTTCATCAACAATGAATTCTTCAGCTTTAAAAGTTTGAAACTTTATTGCATTTACTCCCGCCTTTTTAGCTACTTTTATCATTTCAAATGCTTTATTGATGTCACCGTTATGATTAATTCCTGCTTCTGCAACTATAAATGGTGGTGAGTTTGTGCCTATAGTAATGTTATTTATTTTAATTTGGGCCATTAGTTTCCTTTATAAATAAGTGAGATAGCTCTCATAAATATTTTGAATATGGAAAGATAATCATCATGGTAGAAATAAAAAATCAAATTTTTCTCCAAGCACGTGAAAATTCAACTAGACTACCCAGAAAAGTATTAATGAAAATATTAGATAAATCAATAATAGAACTTTTAGTAGAACGACTAAAAAAAGTAGGAAATATAGATAAAATCATATTGGTTACAGGACAATATAATAATAACAAAAAATTGGTTGAATTAGTAACAAAAAATGAGCTAAATTATTTTTGTGGTAGTGAAGAAAATTTGTTAGATAGGTTTTACATGGCTGGTAAAAAGTTTCGTTCTGACAACATTATAAGAGTTACAGCGGATTGTCCGTTAATAGATTTCAATCTTATAAATAAAGGTTTGAAGATTTTCATTGAAAATAATTATGATCTGTTGACTGTGGGGAGAACATCTAAGTATCCTCATGGATTAGACTTCGAAATATTTACAATGAAGGCACTACATAAAGCATGGAAAAATACATTGAAAAAATATAATAGTAAGGAAGAATTCTTTGATACTTTTATTTGCCCTACAGAATACATGAAAAATAATGCTGAATTTAAAAAATTGGAATTGATGAATGATATTGATTTTTCTACTATAAGAATAACTCTTGACTATCGTGAAGATTTTGAACTAATAACAAAAATCTATAAAGAATTGTATTATAAGAAAAAATATTTTGACTTCAACGATATAGTAAAGTTAATGGAAAAAAACCCTACATTATTAGCAATTAATCAGAAATATGTTAAGGGAGTACAAAATTAGATATTGATTAGAGAGAAATTATGAAGAACATAAGAATTGGTAATAAAATAATAGGTAAAGGAAATCCATGCATAATTTCGTTTGAACCTGGTGCAACATATTCTGACTTTGATGGTGCAAAAGAAATGATTCTAGCATCATCTTCAGCTGGAGCTGATGCTATAAAATTTCAGACTTTTACTCCTGGTGATGCAGATAGATTAATGGGAATAAAAGAGATCAAAGTAGATTTCACTACATCGACTGGAAGGAAGCAAGAATCTGTATATGAAGCTCTTAAAAGAAGAGAACTACCAAAAGAATCATGGAAGAAACTTGTATCTTATGCTAAAGAATCTAATTTGCTTTTCATTACAACGCCAGAATTTATAGAATCTATTGAATTTCTTGTAGAAATAGGTGTTGATGCACTTAAAATAAGTAAAGGAGATATCAATAATGTTCTTTTAATTGAACAAGCAGCTAAAACAGGACTACCGATTATTCTTGATGGGAGAGAAAAATTTGAAGATGTGGATAAAGCAATAAAAATTTGTGAGAGTAATGGGAATAATCAGATTGTAATAATGCATTGTCCATCTGGATATCCAGCAGAAAATTCAGGCATTCATTTGAGTGCAATTACTGCAATACAAAAAAAGTATGAGTATCCAGTAGGCTTTGCAGACCATTCACCTGGTGATATGATGAATTATGCTGCAATAGCTTTAGGAGCTTCAATGTTAGAAAAAACAATTACAACAGATAAAACAATTGAACATGTCGAACATTTCATGTCTTTAGAATTAAATCAACTAAAATCATTTGTACAAAATATCAGAGCAATTGAAAAAGCTATAGGAAATCCTAGCATTTTAGAGATATCAAGAGTAGAAGAAAATGCTAGAAGAAGTTTTGTAGCTAAAAACTATATTAAAAAAGGAGAAAAAATTACTAGAGATAACTTAGATTTTAAAAGACCAGGAAATGCAGGGATCTCAGTATCTGAAGGGTACACTATTCTTGGAAAGATAGCCTCTAAAGATATTCAAAAAGATACCTTTCTGCAGTGGGATATGCTTGAATAAAGATGTAAAACATATCCTAGTCAGTTAATATTCGAGTTGTTAATAATGAAATCATTTAAAATTAAACAGTATTTAGAAAATAATTATCCGGTAATAGGAAAAGTAAACAAATATGAGAAATTATCAGGTCATAATATCAACAGTGTAAATCATTTAATTTACTCCCAATCAGGAAAATATCTATTAAAACAAATTACTGATAGATCTAGTAGCAAAAAAATTGAAAAGATTTGTGAGATTCTGAATTTTTGTTATCATAAAAATGTAAAAGTTCCCAAACTCATTCAAAGATATGATGGTAAGTTAGTAGATAGAAAAAGAAAAATAACTCTTAGTAAATTCTATTCTGGTAATAGGTTTAATGGTACTGTAGAAGAAATTAAAAATTTGGCAAAAAACGTTGCAATTTTACATAAAATATTAAGAAGATATCATGGTTCTTTTCATTACAAAACAAATGAAAAATTCTATAAACTTCTAACTTTGAAAGAATTAAAAAAAATACAAAAAAAAATCGAAATAAAAAAGCGTAGAACTAAATTAGATATGATGTTTCTACAGAATTATTCCTTTATTAAAAATTGCATAGTTGAAAATTTTGAAACTAATAAAGTAATAAAAAAACAACGGTTTAAAAAACAAATTATCCATTCAGATCTTCATCCAGAAAACGCGATTTTCCAAAATAAAAAATTAGTAGTAATTTTGGATTTTGAATCTATAAAATCAGGAAGAATCTTAGAAGATTTGGCTTTTGCTGCATGTAGATTTGGATGTCATAATATAACTTCTAGTTATGCTATAAAAAAGAAAATTAAGCAATTTGTTGACGCATATCTAACTGTTAATTATGTGAATAAACAGGAGCTCAATTATATTAGTTATTTTTTTAATTATATCACTTTACAGAGAATTTGTTATATTCTAAGGAAACACTATTTTGCAGATTCAGATCTTTGGATAAATGATTTCCCTAAACATATAAAATTTTTAAAACTTATAAAAAAAAATTCTACCTAGAAAAGCGGTTGACTGATGTAATTATTTTTGATACATCAGATTCAGTTAGGTTTGGATGAATAGGAATAGAGACAATATGTTCAGCTATTTTTTCAGTCGTTATTAATCGTGATTTATTTTTATAGTATTTCATTTTGTGTATTGGTTTATAATGTATGCCTGTTTCAATATTATTCTCTTCCATTTTTTTCATAAAACTAGATCTATTTTTTACTTGGATCCAGTATAAATGATAAGAACAATCATTATTAAATGGCATTTTTGCATCAAGGTTTATTTCAGTATAATATCGTTTAGCTATTGTTTTTCTTTTCCTATTCATTTGATTGAGCTTCCTTAATTGTTCCAATCCTATAGCTGCAGAAAATTCATTCATATAATAATTCCATCCGATTTGATTAACATCATACAATGAACCTTTTCGATTGGTAATTCCACACCAACGAAGAGATTTTAGATGTTCTTTAAAATCTGAAGAATTTTTTCCATTTAGTGTTATTGCTCCACCAGTAGGCATAGCCAAGTTTTTTACTGGATGAAAGCTAAAACATACTGCAGTACCATGAGAACCAATCCTTCTTCCTTTGTATATGGTACCAGCAGCATGTGCTGCATCTTCAATTAGTTGAAGATTATTACTTTTACATAAAGAAATTATTTTATTAAGATTACAAGCCATGCCCCCAAAATGCACTGGAAGAATAACTTTGGTATTGTTGTTAATAGATTGTTGTATCATCTGAGGATCAATACATAATGTCTCTGGATCTATATCTACAAAAACAGGTTTTCCTCCATTGTATACAATTGCATGAGCAGTAGATACAAAAGAGAGAGAAGGAAGAATGACTTCCTTATTCTTGATATTAGTTAATGATAATGCAAGGTGTAATGCGGCAGTACCACTATTTAGTGCAATACAATATTTAGAACCAATAAATTTGTTGAATTCTTGTTCAAATTTACCAACCTTCCCGATTCCAGAACCAGATGCCCAAAAACCGCTTTTGAGCGTGGTTTTTATGGCATTTTCTTCTTTCAGTCCTATAAAAGGTTCAAATAACTTAATTTTTTTTTTCATTACCATATCAGATTTGATTTACCTCATAAGTATATTGTAGAATTTGAGACATATTCGGTCAAATAATAATATGCCTAAGATTATTTAATATGTTAGAAAAAATTGAAGAGCAGGAAAATTGTTAAAATCAGTAATTAAATCATTTATGTGGCATCCATTTTTGTTTGCGATATTTCCAGTTCTTATAATATTTTCTCAAAACAGAAATTTTTTGCAATGGAATGAAATTATTTTACCTATAGTAGTTGTATTAGTAATAACTTTTGTAATATGGATTTTATTAGTGTTAATTATTAAGAATACGAAAAAAGCTGGATTAATTGTTTCTTTTGGTGTTGGTATATTTTTTTCTTATAGTCATATTTATAATTTAGTAGATGATTTTTCCTTTGATAGTTTTTACATTAGACACCATTATGTAATAGCATTTTTTATTTTATTGATTGGTTTAGAAACATTTTATTTTATTAAAACAAAACAAGATATAAAAAATATATCATATGTTGCAAATATTGTTTCAGTTTCTTTAATTATAATAACTTTGACGTACATTAGTGTAATTAACTTAGAAGACATTTATTTGATAAACGATAAGGTAGAAATTATCGGAAGTGAACCTTATTCAAATAAAAATTTACCAGACATATATTATATTATTCTAGATTCATATGCACATGAAACTATACTAAAAGATGTATATAATTATGATAATCAAGAATTTATTAATTCATTAAAAGAGAAGAATTTTTTTGTAGCTTCACAAAGTTATAGTAATTATAGACATACTTTTTTGTCTTTTGCATCGTTTCTAAACATGAAATACATTAATTATTTTAGTAATGAATTAGGAAGTGATTCTAGAAATTTTCACAAAATTTACCAAATGACTGACAACAACGATATAATGAAAATTCTAAAATCAAAGGGTTATAAAATAATTAATTTTGCATCAGATCGTGGATTAACTGGAAATATTGAAGTAGCAGACGTTAATTTATGTGAAATAAATCCTTACATAAATTCACAATTATTAGTCAAAATAATCAAATCCAGTATGTTAAACCCAATTTATTTGGATTTATTTGATTCCTTCAATAATGATAGAGAACGATGTGTTTTTTCTGAGTTACCTATGATTCAACATAAACATAAAGAACCATTTTTTGTTTTGGCCCATATATTGATTCCACACTATCCCTATAGATTTGGGCCTAATGGAGAAGATATTCCACTAGGCACATTTGAACCAGGAATGGAAGATTGGGATGAAAAGAAAGGATATTTGAATCAGGTAAAATTTGCAAATAAAGTGGTCATTGAAATTGTAAATAAAATAATTACAGAATCCAAGAATTCACCAATCATCATCATACAATCAGATAGTGGGACATCATTTGCATCAGATATGATACTATCAGATAGTGGAAATCCAGTAACATTAGAAGATCAAAATGAAGTAATCTACCGAAAAATGAAAATACTTAATGCCTATCATTTACCAGGAGAGGGAAATTTATTATTATATGATACTATAACTCCAGTTAATTCTTTTAGAATAATTTTCAATCATGTTTTTAAAGAAAATTATGATTTATTAGAAGATAAAATGTATTATAGTGAATATGGAAAAGAGCTCAATTTTTCTGATGTATCTGATATCCGAATTAAAAAGTAGCAATTATTCAATTAATCTTGATGATTTAAAATGAAGCTCTGTGTTTTTCCAAATGATCCTTTATTAGTCTATTATGAAAAAGGTGAGATAAAATCTAGATATTTTAATCCAAAGAATTTTTTTGATGAAATCCATGTTATTAGTATGTTTGATTCAGATATTGAGGAAGAAAAAGTAAAAATTGTTGCAGGTAATGCCAAGTTTAAAATTCACGTTGTTGGCAAAGTAAATCTGCTTAACAAGAATTCAAAAAAAAATAAAATAATTGAATTAATTGGACAAATTCAACCTGATATACTTCGTGCTTACAATCCTCTTTTACAGGGATGGATGGCAGCACAAGTTAAGAAAAAATTATCCATACCATTGATAATTTCTCTACATGGTGATTATGATAGAGATAATCGCTATTTTGCACGAAAACATAAAAATTACAAAACATATCTTAAACTATTGTATTCAAGAATAACCCTAGAACCCGATTCGCTAAAAAATGCAGATGAGGTAATTATCATATATGATTTTATTAGAAATTATGCAAAAAAAATGGGTGCAAAAAGCATCAATCTAATTTACAATAAGATTAATCTATCTCAATTTAGTCCCCAGATTAAACCTGCTTTCAAAGAAGCAAAGCCTATTGTCATTTGTGTGGGACGACTCATTAAGGAAAAAAATCAGGAGTGCTTAATTAAAGCAATAAAAGACTTGGATGTTATCTTACTAATTATTGGAAATGGTATTGAGTATGAGAGGCTAGTAAATCTAGCAAAAAATTTGGGAGTCAAAGATAAAGTAAGATTTGAAAATTCCATACCTAATGAAAAGATTCAGGAATACTATGCTGCTTCGACTGTCTTTGCCCTTCCAATAAAGTATGGGGGTTTTCCGATTCCTGCACTAGAAGCTGCTGCATCAGGTTTGCCAGTAATTTTACCCAAACAAGAATTTGATCCAAACCCAGATATAATTAAGGACTTTGCACTATTAGTGAAAAATAATCCAGATTCCTTTAAAGAAGCAATTTTAAAGGTTATTTCTGATGATAATTTACGGCAAAAAATGATTAAAAATGGGTTAGATATTACAAAAAAAATTAATAGTGATATTATGGAAGAAAAGGAAAAGGATCTATATTTAAAATTGCTTAAGAAGAATTGAAACTATTTTTTTAGAGGCCTTACCATTTCCAAATGAATTCGAAGTTTTTGGTTTCTTTTTTAGTGCCCTTGAATTCAAAACTCTAAGTATTTCAGAAACATCAGATTTTTTTATTATATCCAAAAGTCTATTATGATTTTTACCTAATGTTTCAATCCATTCTGTATTTTTTCTTAAAGTTATACATGAGGTATTTAACCAAAAAGCTTCCTTTTGCAACCCTCCTGAATCAGTTAGAAGTAAACATGATTTTGATAATAAATTAAGCATTTCTGAATATTTTATTGGAGCTATTGTACGAATTCCTTTTGAGGATAATTTGAAAGAACTAAGCATTTTTTTCGTATGTGGATGAATAGGAAAAATTACCTCGTATCCTGAATTTGATATTTTTTTTGCAAGTTCCAAAATTGTTTTCATTTTGTTGTAGTCTTCTATGTTTTCTTGTCTATGAATCGTCATGACAACAAATTTTTCCTTAACATAACTTGATAGTTTTAGAATTTTTTTGTATTCTAGAAAAACATCATACATTGTATCACCAGTAAAATACGTTTGACCTAGAACTGCTTCATTTTTAAGATTCTTATGGCAATTCTTTGTTGGTGCAAAAAGTAAATTTGAGCAGTGATCAATTAATCTTCGGTTTATCTCTTCCTCCATTTTATTATCATAGCTCCTTGCTCCAGCTTCAAGATGGGCTAATGGTATATTCAACCTATTCGCAGAGAGAGCTGCTCCCAGAGCGGATCTTGTATCTCCTGGAACTATTACAACATCAGGACAAATTTTTTTGAGAGGTTTTTCTAATTTAGAAATTATTTCTCCTAGTTGTTTTGAGGAAGAACCAGTACTAACACCTAAATTAATATCTGGATCTCTAATTTTTAATTCTTTAAAGAAAGCTTTAGACATTTCATAGTCATAATGTTGTCCAGTATGTATGATACTAAGTTTGGATTTTCGTGCAAGAATTTCTTTAATTAGAGGTTGGGATTTTATTATTTGGGGCCTAGTTCCAACTATTAACGCTATTTTCACAAGTAAGGTCCATTATGATTAATCTATAATTAATTTTGTTAAAAAATTTGATTCATTTACACAGTTTAAGTCCTTAAAACACAAATAGACCTAATCTAACTTTCCTTCATAGTAAAAAATTATGTTAAAAAAAACTATCTACCAGAGCCAAACTTTGAGATATTGAAAGAATTAGATAATAAGAGACTTGATGATATAAGTTGTTTTGTATAGTTCAGTACCACGTTCAGATAAAAAAGATTAAAAGAAATATACAATGAATCATTTGTTCCATTCATTTATGATTGTCAGAGTAAACTTATCACAAATTCAGCTTCAAGGACGGTATTAGATTTTCTTGGAAATTAGTTTAATATAATAATTCTATTTCGTTATCAAATTTAATTTTATTATAATTTTCATATAAATATACGGCTTGAAGTGAGAACATAGAGGCCCATGAATTAATTCGAAGTCTTTTCTTCCATGAAAACAGGCTTCGATAATATTCTTCATAAAATCCACCTTTGTATGGATGTGTAGTTTTTTGAAATGATAATAAATGTGAATGTAATTTATCAATAGTTTTTTTGTAAAAGTCATTCTTCTCTAGTTTATCCAGTAATATCATGATGCGAATTAATTGAGCAACTGGATACGAAGATTTTTCTCTATACCTTGAATTAAACCAAAGCTCAATGCTTCCGTCTTGTTGTATTTGTTTTATGACCCATTCTAATGCGAGTTTGCAACTACTAAGATAATCATCATTTCTTATCGAGTTATAGGTGTAAAGGAGTCCTTCTAAGGCGTAGCAAAGAGTATGAAGATTAACAATTTTGCTATCTTGATGAATGCAAAACATTCCATCTTGTTTCTGAAATTGTTGGTATGTATCGCATATTTTCTTAGCATGATCAAGGTAGTGACTTTCAGAAGTAATTTTATATAATTTAACTAAGGAAATGGAGTTTTTTATATGAAAACATCCTTTTTGTTTGTACCAAACGTCTTTGTTTTCTAAATATTGTTCAGAATCAAGTTGTCTAAAAGGAAGAAAAGTGCCATCTTTTTCTAAGGCTTTTTCGATTAAAGATTGAATCATTTTTTTGGCATATCCAAGATGTTGGATGTTGTTTGACATCAAATAATAATCTAGAATCCCATTTACACATATACAAGTATCAAATGAATAACTGAGAGGTACTTTGGAATTATCATTGTTTATTCCCTGTATTATGGCTCCATATTTTTCATAGACTTTAATCAACCACTCTGTTGATGATTTGGCTATTTTGAGAAACTCTTGTTTTTTTTCTTGCTCGAAAAGAAAACGCATTGTGCTAATATAATATCCAGTAATTTCTGGATAAAGAAAGCTGAATTTGTTTTCCTTTTCATCAAAATATGAGTGAACTCCTCCATAGTTTTCATTTGTTTGATCTGATTCGTAAATGCCAGAATTTAATATCCAATCTTTGATACTTTCGTATGAACTTGACAATACACCATAACATTTTAGTGCACCAATTAAAGGTTAAACACAATGAAAATTCTCTTTATGGTTTTTCATTTTCCTCCAATAAGCGGCGGAGGAGTCATAGTTATTGTTGAGCTGGCTAATAAGTTGGCAGAGCTAGGTAACGATGTAACTATACTTACGCCAAAATTAGATTGGAATGGAGAAATTTACAATCCCTCTCTAGATTCTAGAATTTCAATTATTCGAGTTGACACTCCATCAAATAATAATATGAAAGTGGCAGCCAGAAGATGTTATTTTAGTATGAAAAAAAAAGCAGATGAGCTTATCAAAGATAGTAAATATGATTTTATTTTAACAATTTTTCATCCATTTCACCTTGTTCCAAAAGCTGCAGTATCTTGCGGACAAAAACATAACATTCCAGTAATCATAAAAATCGATGATGCGATTTACGAAAAAGCTAAGGGTCTTAAATCAATCCAAAGAAGAATTGAGAAGATTATAAATTCAAAAACTCTTCATAAGGCATCCAGAATTTTAGTTTCAAATGAAAGTACACGTAATCTTGTGAGGAAATACTATAAGCTAGCTGATGATAAAATTTCAATAGTTCCTAATGGTGTAGATATTAGAAATTTTCATTCTAGGACGGAATCAACAATTCAGATAATTTTCTCAGGAGTTATGTATTATCATAGAGGAATTGATGTATTGCTAGAATCCGCATCTATTGTAATCCAAAAAATTCCAGACGTTCAATTTGTTTTGCTTGGAAGTGGTCCAGAAATGGAAAAACTAGTTGAGTTTTCAAAAAAGCATAATCTAACAAAGAATGTAAAATTCTCTGGATGGGTTGATAGGAAACAAATTCCAGAGTATTTAGCAAAGAGTGCAATTGGGATTGGACCACTTCGAATGACAGATGTTACAAAGAATGCTCTTCCGATAAAGGTTCTTGAATATATGGCATCATATCTTCCAATATTAGCTAAAAGTGGTACCTTATCCACTGATATACTAATAGATGGCGAAAATGGTTTTTTTGTAAATGATGCAAATGAATTAGCTGAAAAAATAATTTATCTTTTACATAACCAAAATGTAAGAATCAAAATGGGTCAAAAATCAAGACATATAGTTGAAAAATATGATTGGAAAATAATCGCACAATCAATAATCGATGAATACAATAAATGTAAGGATTAATTTTTTGTTATAACAAACGAGGTATCATTCATTTTTTTATTGGCATAATAATATGCAAAACGTTTAATTGAATTTTGAATTGGCTTTGGCAATTTGTAAAACTTGTAACGCCCAAGCTTTCCCTTAAGTGCCATCATTTCATGCGGACTAAATTTAGTGACATTAAATTTTTCCTTCTCAAAGATTTTTTTCCAGTCTTTAAATTTGTTGGTAAAAACATCTCTATCATTTCTACCTTCCATTCCTTCATTTGGTGTAAGAAACCAAACATGACCTTTGTCCTTTAATGTTCGGCGTAGTTCTTTTGAAAAAAACTCAATATTATGAATATGTTCAACAGAGTAAAAGCTTCCAATGAAATCGAATTTCTGATCCTCAAATGGAAATGAGTCTGAATTCAAGTTCACTTTTAACAATCTACTTTTTACTGAAGGATTAGCAGTAGATAAGACATAATCAGAACCATCTATTCCATAAGCATCCACTCCTCTATCTACTAGTGCCTTAACTAATTCGCCATATGCGCATCCAACATCTAATGCGGTTTTTGGGTGAAATTTTTCAATGATGAACTCAGCTCTGCGTTCCCACATTGGGGGCCTTGAACGAGTTGCAAAGTATTTTTCATCATAAAGACGTTGAATATCTTCATCTTTATACAAATCAAACTTATTTTGATTGATATCTTTAAAATTCTTCGTGTTTAGAGTAGTTTTTTAAGTATATTAATTATTTTTACTGAAGCATCTCCATTTCCATACGGAGATTTTCTTTTTGGAATACTTGGATTTTTTGCTACTTTTTTTATTGTAGAAATGATTCGTGGATATGAAAGCCCTGTTAATTCAGAAAAGCCTTGTTGTATGGCTTCAGGTCTGTCAGTTGATTTTCTTACCACTACAACTTTTTTTAAGATTTTTGGAGAAGTTGCCTCTTCTTGAATTCCACCAGAATCTGTTATTACAAATAAACATCTTTTCATAAGCTCTAACATATCAAAATATCCAATAGCAGACATTAAATGAATTTTCTTAGATGCTTGTAATTTTTTATAAAAATCAAAATACTTGAGCATCTTAATAGTTCTAGGATGAACTGGGAAAATAATTTCGTTTTGCGAATTTAGTACAGCTCGAACAATATTAGATAAAATTTGTTTATTATCAACATTCTCTGAGCGATGTAATGTCATTAAAACAAAATCAAAATCAGGATGAATTTTTGATTTATTTTTTGACATAGTAGCAAATTTATCAATCGCATCTATGACAGTATTTCCAGTTACAAAGATTTTTCCATGTACTTTTTCGGAGAGAAGATTATTTTTTGATACATTCGTTGGCGCAA
>Ga0233417_10000103_pt1 | contig 22420 bp, 23 predicted proteins | sample Sed_MG_FD_189023 | JGI IMG/M metagenome (GOLD analysis project Ga0233417, IMG submission 189023) | Sediment microbial communities from Lake Towuti, South Sulawesi, Indonesia - Sediment_Towuti_2014_0.5_MG | ecosystem: Environmental > Aquatic > Freshwater > Lake > Sediment | place: Indonesia... | reverse complement strand
AATGAAGATTCTGAAACTAATATTTCCAAAGAGCACTGCGTATGATAGTGTAATCATTAACGTAGTTCCGATACTAAAGCAGGTCTGCAAACAATGCAAAAAACAGATACCACCATTTGCACTCGAGCCGGTTCGGAAGGCAACTGAAGAGCTGGATGTAATCCTTCGACAGAGGCATAAAAAACTAGTTATGACTCAGAGGAACAACCTCGTTGTAATCCATGCAGATCCGATACTTACCTTTGGTAACAGATATACACTGGAAAGCGATCCCGAGGGCTCCAGTATTAGTGTTGCCGTAACCGGTTCTAGCAGATTGCACGATTTTTTCATTGATGTTTCAAAAAGAGGGAGTGTCATGATGAGTTACAAAGCCCTGTCAAAGAAAGTTCGAAATCAAAATGCAAGTGTGGTCGAATTGCAACTTTCAATAATTCCATCAAACGAAATAGGCGGTATTTACACGTATTATTACACGATTCGGAAGGATTATTTGAAAAGGGCAGAATTGGATTTGCTGAAAAAATTAGAACTCAAGATTAGCCGTCTCTCGCTTTCTCCGGAGCCTTATATATTAACTGACGATGGCAGAGTCCGTAAGATTATGGCAAGAGAATTCAAAAAGATGTTTGCAGTCAAATTGCTAAAGGTACCTACGATAGCAGACAATCAGAATATTCGAGATCTGAAAAACATCAATATTTCATATCGCAGATTGCGTTCATATATCGACGGTCACTGTTCATATGATGAAGGGCTCAATAATGGCGACTTCCGTTACGTCTCAAAAAAATCGCTGTTGGGTAAGATACTGAAGCAATGTCACGCAGGCAAAATGCATCTACCCCGGGTTGTAATAGCCAAGGTGAATGAGGTGGTCGGAAACGGATTGGTTGCTGCGCAATGCATAGCACCTGGAACGATAATAGGAGAATATAGTGGATGGATTGTAAAAGTGGCTCCAATAGTGGCTAATGTGAGAATGGATAATACCTATTTTGCGCCATATTCTACAGACGAAGTTCCTGGTAGTGAGATGTTTGTCATAGATGCAAAAATGGCTGGAAATCCTACTAGGTTTATTAATCATTCAGACGATAATTCAAACTCAGTATGGGTGCCAGTCTTTGATGGGAAAAAATTTCGTTTAATAGTTGCGGCTACAAGAGCCATCCCGGGCGGCAAACAGATTCTTTTAAAGTATCGTCTCAGTTACTGGTTAAATCCACACATCCCAAACCCTGTTCCTACTTCCTAGTTTTCTGCTAGACTAAGATAACTACTTTAAGGGACGTTCAATGGATTGAAAATTAAATTTACTCCTACCGTAGTGTTAAGGCAAATTTGAGAATTAATTTAGACTATTTCTATATGATAAATAGTATAAAGTATGCTAGAATAATCTTTAGCGCTAATTTATCTATTAGAAGTTTAATAGATTTACTGTAAATTATTGCTAGGCGCGACTTTTTCAAGAAATAATGTCATTATTCTTCTCATTATAGCTATAATAGGTATCGGATTATCAATACTTTCATACCAGTATTCCTCTTTTACGGCAAATGAAATTGCAAATATTTCATCGCAAGATGTAAGGTCTAATGCAAGAATAGAAGTTTACCAATTATCACGCATTCTGGTAAGGAGTATGGAATCTATTTCCAATAACCTGCAGGCTCTGAGCAATTCTGTCTCGCTCTTGGATATTGGAAATGATAATGTTCAGAGATTATTTGATTCGGTACAATCATCAACTAAGGATTTGACAAATGGATACTATATGTTTGATATGAATGGCAAAATTATCTCTAATACAAGTAACAAATCCATAGAATCGAGTTACTTTGGTACCCAGGCAAATACCTCAGATATCTTTCTTTCACCCAATATGCGTAATACAACATACTATAGCAGCATCATTGATGTTAATAACAATTTTCCATTGCTTTTCATATCGTATCCAGTCTTAAAAGATAATGTTTTTACTAATAATCGTACATCGTATTCAAACATGTCTAATTTTGAAGGAATAGTATTTACTACAATTGATTTATCCAAACTTGGAGAGTTCTTACAGAAAGAATTGTCTCCTGAATTTGCAAGTAATGTTGGTTTGATTGATGAGAATGGTGTAATTTTGTATTCCCAAAATAGGAACGTAGTGGGAAAGAATTATCTCACACCAGAATTTCAAGATCTTATTCCACCTGAGATTAAAGATATCTACAACAATATCCTGACAACCTCGTTAACTGGCGGTTCGGGATTAAGAGATATCTCATTCAATGATAACATGACTACTATCGCTTATCAGCCTATTACTCTGGACGGTAAATTCCTGTGGTCATTATATATTAGCACTCCGCATAGTTTAGCCTCTAACGTCGGTTACCTAATTAACCAACAGAAAAATTTCAGCACCATTGTTATAATCGTAGTTGGCTCCATGGCATTTGGTATTGCATTCCTGATTCTATCATGGAACAAAAGATTGGAAGGTGCCGTACAATCCAGAACAGTCCAGCTAAAAAAGACAAATGAATCTTTGACTGAATCAAATAGTTTGCTTGCATCAGCGAACAAACAGCTGGAGATTCATGACAACATGCAAAAAGAGTTCATTAATGTGGCTGCACATGAGCTACGTACTCCGATAATGCCAATTCTAGGTGAGGCTGAATTAATAGAAAATGATATCAGTGACAATGAATTTGCAAGTGTCAGTAAGGAGCAGATTTCATCAATAATTAGGAATGCAAAAAGACTTGATAGGTTAGCGGCAGATATTTTAGATGTCACAAATATTGAAGGAAAATCACTGAAATTGAACAAGAGCACTTTTGATATTGACGAAATTTTATCAGAACTGGTTACAGAGTATTCAAGACATATTGAAAATGACCAATCGAAGAGAAAGAGGGTCAAGATAGTATACGAACCAATTCATGTAAAAATATTTGCAGACCGGTATAGAATCACACAGGTAATTTCAAATGTAATCAACAATGCAATAAAATTTACTGAACAAGGATCAATTGCCATTGAAGGAACTACAAATAACATTGAGCTAACAATAAAGATTGTCGATACTGGTAAGGGGATAGATAAGGAAATAGTCAATCGCTTGTTTGATAAATTTGTCTCTCGCTCAGAGCAGGGAACAGGATTAGGACTATTTATCTCAAAAAACATAATGGAGTCTCATGGAGGAACAATTACGGGATTTAATAATGAAAATGGTACTGGAGCAACATTTGTTTTTACTTTACCATTGGATAATATTCCAAAAACTAGTTAATCAATATCTTTACCTTATCTTAGTCTACATACGATTGAGACATCATTAACATTTGTACCTGTAATTTTGGTGTATAGCGCTCCGTTTATCTTGTTAAACAATGTGTTGCTATCATGATTTTTGAGATATTTTGATACTCTTAGACCCTGTCGTGTTATGCGTTGTAATATCTGTGGATTTACTACTGCACCAGCTGCCAGTGAATTACCATCAATACCATCCGTACCAAAACTAGTAATAGTAAAATCCATACCATTATCCAATTTTTTGAAGCGTGATGCAGCAGAAAGCACTGCTTCTTGATTCCTGCCTCCAATACCATTGATTTTGTTTTTTAAATCAACGGTGGTTTCACCACCAAAAACAAAAGCATAGGGTGTTGAGATTGAGGGAAAATCAAATACAAGTCTGAATAGAAATCCTCCAAGATCTGTAGCTTTTCCTGTGAAACTGGAACCCAAATACATTGTCTTTATCCCATTCTTTTCTAAAAATACTTTAATGTTCTGGCATGCAATAGTGTTATTACCAATAATAACGTTATTAATATTAGAAAATACACGATTGCCTGGCTTTGGAGTGTCTCTGATATTTCCCGAAATGCCATCGGAAATAAAAGTTCTGAGTTTTTTAGACACTATTTTATTATTCCAAATTTGGTATTTTATAAGTACATTTTTGGCGTCTTCGAAAGTCGTCAGATCCGGTACTGTAGGACCTGAAGCGATTACATCCATTTTATCTTTAACCACATCCGATAGAATCAATGTCAATAGTCTAAACTTACAATTGATTATTTCTGCAAGTCTTCCTCCCTTCACCTTAGACAGATGTTTTCTAACTGTATTCATTTCATCTATTGATGCTCCTGAGGAGAGAAGTTTTTTGGTTATATCTTGCTTTTCTGCCAAGCTTATGATATCTATTGGTAAGGGCATAAGCGCAGAAGCTCCTCCTGATAAGAACATTACGACAAAATCATTTTTTTCTACTTTTTTTAGCATTTCTAATATCCTTTCTGTACCTAAAACTCCATTAGAATCTGGAATTGGATGAGATGCCCGTGTTACTGAGCAGAACTTGTTTTTTGTATTAATTCCGTATGGAACTGTGATACAACAAGCCTTGACTTTTTTATTATTCAGTATACTCAAGAATGCATCTGCCATTGACGCTGTTGCTTTGCCTGCCCCAATAAGGTAAATTGACTTGAAATCTCCAAATTCAAAGCCTATCTTTTTTCCACTGTAATCAGTCACAGTCAGATTATCGCGCTTTACCACTACTGATTTTTTTATAATGGATGTCGGATTAATCGACTGTAGCCCTACTTCGACGGCATCCAGTGTAATAGATAACGAATCAGAGCGATTACTTCTTAATATCTTTGATTTATTTTGTAATTTCAGATTCGACATGAATTGACAAATTACGTCGTGTTTTAAAAGAGTATAACCACGGACAGCAGTTAACAAATAAATAAATATTTTGAATACAATCGTTGCATTTTAGATAATAGAATTTTTACAATAAGATAAGATCTTCTTGATAATTTTTCCAAGCATAGACAGAATTTGGCCATAATATTGTTTAGAGAACTAATATGTGCACGACAGAAACGGTCTGTAAACATTAATGAGGATTACTCGAGTTATTAAAGGATAAATGGTTGCGGATCTTCGTTTGCGCGGATCAATTGGCAGAAGGGGATTAATGTATGTATCCTACTACGGAAAATCCAGAGCATTTATCGCAAATTATCGTTCTTGGAGGGAATACGACTCCGTTGGAAAGACTGCTGAGGTCGCATCATCTATTATCAGTCATGAATCTATACACCTCGCATTGAATAAGTTTTCTGTTCATGCTTCTGACAAGTTAGATAATTTATTTGGCAGATCTAATTCATGGGAAGTTTATCCTCATGGGTTGGGAGATCTTAATAAGGTCAAGAAGGCAAAACACAGAAAAAGGAAAATCCAGAGCATTTCTGTAAATTAGATAAAGCTCAGGAAAAATCGAGAGAAATAATAATGATTAAATTGGCTGCAGTAAATTTTGGAATGTATGACTCCAATTTACTTTACTCCACAAGATGCTAATAGAGTATTGCCTGAAGTAAAGAAACTATTTTCTAGCATTACTATCCAAAAAAATAAGGTAATTAAACTTCAGGAAGAATTACAACAATTGGTTAGTAATGGAACCAAATTTACTCCTTTCATAAGTAAAAAACAAGATCTAAACAGGGCCGTCTTCAAACTGTATGAAACCATAGCTGAATTGGAGAATAAAGGAGTAATGATAAAGAGTGTTGATGAAGGCCTCTTGGATTTCCCGTCTTTGAGGTTTGATGAAGAAGTATGGCTATGTTGGAAAGAAGGTGAGAACGAAATAAAGTTCTGGCATAGAAAGGACGAAGGTTTTATGGGAAGAAAACCATTGGCAACAACTAATATCATAGATCGTTAGTATGAGGAACTAATATCTACCATACTTGATAGGTTACCAATCAATTAGAACTGCTATTGATATTGGTTGGATTTTCTTAAAGTCCGTTGAGGTTATGAAAGACCAGATTAATAAGATTTAAATCATGTTTAAAGACAGATTTGTCATTCAGCACTTAAGTTCCAAAAATTAGGGCACACATCAAATTTTATAAGTATGTGTTCTCTTTCGGAGTTTCAAGGAGATTGACAGTAAAGATTCTGCTGTTACAAATGTAATTCACATTGAATCCACTTATTAATTGGGACCAAGCAGGTATGAACCCATGTATGATTGACTTAATCTATCATTCATAAATTTATCAAATTACAGAATCAGAAGATGCATCACACATTCAAAACTCTAGTAATGGAGTTGATACCATAAGAAGTGCTTGTTCCTAAGTGGAAATATAACAAATGTGTAATTTGGCTTGGTCACTTTACAACGACTACGGGACAATCTGAATACGTTACTATTCCACTTGCAACACTACCTATCAAAAGTTTCTTAAATCCCATCATTCCTCTACTTCCGATAACAATTATGTCTATTTTATTGACTTTTGCATATTCTAAAATATCTTTCGTGACTGATGTAAAACCACTAATGACATCTGTCTTGACATTAACATTCATCTCAATTGCCTTTTTACTCACGATCTCGACAATTTTCTCACCATCTTCCATTACTCTTGTCGCAATTTCCTTGAACTTACCGGGTCTGGGTGAAATTGCCATCTCTAATTCCTTGTACCTTGGATCTATGACATGTAGAACTATCAATTCTGCCTCAAAACTTTTGGCCATGTCAATTGCGAAGGTACTCGCGTTGAAGGAAGAGTTCGAGCCATCAACTGCAATTAGTATTCTTCTGATATTCAATGATCATACACCCACTTTGATATTTTATTAATTTTTCTTCGTTCACTGCATTACAATATTTCAAATAAACAGATCGTTACTACATATATTTACTCAAGACACAAAAAAGAGATTACGGATTGGAATTTACTAATTCTTTTAGTGATGCCTTTCACCACATGGCGGATAGCAGATATAATTCCTGTTTGTTATTTTTTATAGATTGATCTATTGAAATAAAAATTATTGGAAGACTAAGATACATTGATTTCTAAGTTGATATTTATTCAAACCTGTTTCTTTCTAAACGTTGTCTTGCTAATCCTTTCTGTATTTAATATTCTCATTTAATTCTCTTCCGGGCTTCAGTTTGATTACTACGTTATTGCTTATTTTGTTAAATACTCTCTGTCTCTTGTTATTCGTAAAGAACCATCCTAAGATAACATCTATAGGAAGGAAGAATGATTTTTCAAAGCTTTCTAAAGCCGCATTTTGATATCAATAGAATCGCCAGAAAGATCTGTGGATTTTATTTTCAATATCACCTTTCCAATTGATTGACCAATTGTATTCTCACAATATGTCCAATACGTGAAGAAAATACTGCTTGATTAAACATAATGAATGGATTCAAAGTTTCTTTGTATAGCATCCATACCGTTACTGTGACCAGATAACCAAAATGACTATGCTAATACCGCAAACAATATTCCTAGACCTATTGATACTATAGTAAAATCAATTAAGCATGCCATAAATCTATCAGCCCAGCTAGCTAATGTCGTTTATAACGGCTAATTATTAGCAGCACTACTTTCATACTCCGATGGTGAACCATTAGTTCAAGATCCCACTTGTAATGAAAATATTGTGGAGGACGCATATGATTTTTTTCTTAGGTGTATATTTTTGGCCTTCAAACAATGCGAATTTAACCATCGTATCTAAATATGGAAGAAAAATAACTAGTAATCCATGAGGTTACAAAAAATTACTTTATGAGGCTTCATAGTTACAGTGTAGTTATCACATTAAGTGGACTCTGACTCTACGATATGGATGGACTCTAGTGCACTGTACCCTTACAAGATATAAGCATTCCAGACAACAGATTTTCCATAGACAATGCAAATGAACAAGAATGCTAAGTCTGGCGACAACAATATTTCTGCTGCTAGAATACATAAGTACGGTTCTCCTCTTGTGGTCGAGGATGTTACGAAACCGATTATTTCAACTCCAGAGGGGGTATTATTGAAGGTTGGAGCTGCTGGACTGTGTCACTCAGATTTGCACTTAATGCATGGCGATTGGCAGAAAACTATACCGCTAAAATTTCCTGCTATTCCTGGACATGAAATAGCAGGATGGGTGGAGGATATTGGTATTTCCGTTCCTACTACCATCAAGAAAGGAGATCTGGTGGCAGTATTTGGTGGTTGGGGATGCGGGTACTGTTTATTCTGTAAGAGAGGTGACGAGCAAATGTGTCAACAGGCCAAGTGGCCTGGGCTTTCTGAACATGATGGAGGCTTTTCTGAATACATTTTGGTCCCATCATACAGGTTTTTGGTTAAGGCAGATGATCAGCCTACATCCATGAAGCCTGAACAGCTAGCTCCTTTAACAGATGCAGGACTAACTCCATATAGAGCAATTAAGAAAGTACGACATCTCCTCAGCGCAAATAGACATATCGCCATAGTTGGAATAGGTGGATTAGGATTCTATGGCACTCAGTACGCAAAAATTTTTGGTTCAGGTGCCACTGTAATAGCAATGGATCGCAGCGAAGCAAAATTGAAGTTGGCTACCGAAATTGGCGGAGCTGACTTTGCTATTGACATGAGCAAATCAGATGATGTTAAGGATAAAGTTGAGAAAATAACAAAGGGTAAGGGAATTGATGTTATTTTGGACACAGTAGGATCCGAAAATACAATTAACATTGGGATTAGTCACTTGAGTAAGAGCGGAGCGATGGTATTGGTGGGATTATTTGGTAGAGAAGTAAAGTTTCCCTTGTTCCAGACGGTGTTAAACGAATATCAAATATATGGATCGCTGTGGGGAAACTACAACGAGCTTTGTGAAGTCATTCAACTTGCTAAGAGCGGAATAATTAAACATCAAGTTCAAAAATTTTCGCTATCTGAAGTAAATGAGGCAATTGATCTTCTAGTTACCGGTAATATCAATGGCCGTGCCGTAATAGTGCCTTAGATTTGATTATCCCATAAAAAAACAGGGCAAAAAGATTCAAAATTCCCTAAATCCTGCGAGCAGAAATAGCTATTAGGCAGATATGTGCGATGAATTTTTGGAGTTTTCTTGAATTAATTGACAAAATTGAATCTTACATACGAAAATCCTGGGCTATATATTCAGTCTCTTTGATGATATCGATCACATCAGTTCTTATTAAAGGATTCGACTATCTAACAATCATGACGGGACATAATGAATGATGGACTACTTTGTTCGATACGCTTCCCAGAACTAATTCTTTAAATTTCCCTAGGCCTCTACTTCCCATGACTATTACATCATATTTGCCTTTTTCGGAAAAATCCAATATTGTTGAACCCACATCTCCCTGAAGTAGTTTGGTATTGATTGACAACCCCTTTTTTGTGGCTATTTCAGAACATTTTGACAGTATGAGTTGAATTTCCTTTTTGTATGCAGTCAATAATTCTCTTAACAGCTTTTCTGATTGGATATGCAAAACTGGGATGTCTTCCATAACATGAATTGCAGTTACCTTAGCATCTAATTTTTCTGAAAGGAATAACGCCGCGCCCAACGCCCTAAAAGAATTATCGGAACCATCAACAGGTACTAGTATATTTGAGAACAACAAGTTTCATTAATGCAATAGTACTTATTATATTCTCATCTTAGTTCAGTGCTCAGTAAAACACTAAATACATGTAGATATATAGTAAATCGCTTTTCAATTGCCTGACGAAAAGAAACCTGATTCAAATCCAGACTCAAACTTTTCTCCATTTAGCAAAGTACATTTAAGATCCATATCCCAAATTCTAAGAGCATTGGGTCCTGGTGTAATAACAGGAGCAGCAGGTGATGACCCATCAGGTATAGCTACATACTCTCAAGCTGGCGCGAAATTTGGCCTTGGTATGCTGTGGATGACATTATTTCTATTGCCTACAATGATTGTTATACAAGAGATGTGTGCAAGGATCGGTCTTTTAAGTGGAAATGGTTTGGCCGCTTTGATTAAGAAAAAATATTCCGCTAAAGTAGTATATCCAATATCAAGCCTACTCATCATTGCCAACACAATTAATATCGGTGCTGACTTGGGGGCTATGTCCGCTTCAATTAAGATTATATTCCCTGAAGTTCCATTGCTAGTAACAGCTGTACTCTTTTCAGCTTTAATTATAGTTGCAGAAATTTTCATTCCGTATGATAAGTATGCCAAAGTACTAAAATACTTGGTGCTTTCACTTTTTGCCTATGTCATAACGGCAATAATTGTTGGGGGAAATATAAATAAAATATTCTTTACCATAATTCCTTCAATAACTTTTAGCTCCGATTACGCCGTCATGTTTGTGGCGGTAATTGGTACAACAATTTCACCATATCTTCTTTTCTGGCAAAGTTCTGAAGAAGCAGAGGAAGATGTAACAAAACATAGAATAAAAGAAATAGGTGAAGGCAAACCAAAGGTATCACCAAGAGAAATAATGTTGATGAAAGAGGATATCGGTATTGGTATGTTTTTTTCTCAATTCATTATGTGGAGTATAATTATAACTACTGCGGGAAGTTTACATTTTGCCGGCATAACTGATATTCAAACAGCCGACCAAGCAGCAAGCTCATTGGAACCGTTAGTTGCGAGTTTCCCTAATTCAGGACAGATAGCAAAATTGATTTTTGCATTTGGTATCATTGGAACAGGATTGCTTGCCATCCCTGTTCTATCTGCGTCTTCAGCATTTGCTTTATCCGATTCTTTTGGTTGGAAAGAGGGGTTAGAAAAAAAATTCAGTCAAGCTAAATCATTTTATTCCGTAATAGTGGCTTCAACTTTGATTGGTGTCTGGATCGCATTTTCGCAGATAAACCCAATACACGCATTGATATTGGCGGCGGTAATTAATGCGGTTGTTACCGTTCCAGTTCTTTTTATAGTAATGAGACTTGCCAATGATAAAAAAGTACTCGAAGAAAAAATCAATACTCGCTTTTCAAATATAATAGGGTGGTTTACGTTTGTACTCATGACCATTTCAGTGATTGTTATGTTTCTTTCATTTTTTATTTGGCCATAGGTTTTTACAATTATTCTAGTAAATCACTTGGCAACCAGTACGGGGCAATCTGCGTATGTTACTACACCACTAGCTACACTACCTAGAAGCATTTTCTTAATTCCCGAGAGGCCTCTGCTACCAATAACAATCATGTCTATTTTGTTCTTATGTGCATATTCTACTATTTCCTTTACAACCGATGACACACTGACAACTACATCAGTTTTAATCCTGATATTTTTTTGTCTGGCCATTTGTCTCACCTTGTCTACATGCTTCTCGCCACTTTGCATTGCTAGCATCAAGATATCTTTGAAGGCCGTAGGCAATTTTGGAGTTAAAGTATCTTCTAGAAAGTGATATCTGGTATCCGGAGAGACAACATATAACGCAATTAATTCTGCCCCAAGCTTTTTTGCTATGTCTATGGCTTGGGAGCTAGCGTCAATTGAATGTTTAGAGCCATCCACCGCCACAAGAATTCTACTAACAGTCAATAGTGTTCGGTTAAAATTATTATTATATAGGTATTTTGCAGTACGAGTCATTCTAATTTTGTAAGAATTGTCTCACAGTATAGTAGGTCAAGTTTTTCATATGAAAAATTATTCAAGTTGATCAAATTTTTTCTTGAAATCGCTCATGTAATATAATTGGCCTGCAAAAAGAAATTAAGCCTCTTCTGCTAATCCTGAAGACATATGTACAATGATGTCAAAATATCCCGAATAATGGTTGCTGTGGATGGATCAGAAAATTCAAAGAGAGCAGGAGATTATGCCATTAAAATAGGTCTGGACCTTCGTGCAGATGTCATGGCACTTCACGTTGTACCTCCTGGTAAACCTTTTCCGGAAGAAAATCTTGAAAAGGGTACTAAACATGATTACGCCTACCTTGACAAGATAGCAGAACAATCCATTACTGCGGGAGTTAACCTTGAAATAGAGATAATCAGGGCAGAGTCTCCAGTTATTAATGAAATAGTACAATATGCGAATATGAAGCATATAGATCTAATCGTCATCGGGATAAGGAGTGTCTCAGAATTCCGTTTCATGCTTGGTAGTACTGCCACCGGAGTAGTAGAGACAGCTCGCTGTCCTGTACTAGTTGTAAAATAATGGAACTTGACTGAAAAATACACTACCATAACTTACTAATCGATGAGAACTCAAAAATAAATACCAAAGGTTTTTGATAATGACGTTGAATCCTTTTATTTCAGACATTGGTTACTAATGTGTAATGATAGGTGAAGGCAACTGCAGTGGCTGCGGAAAACAAAAACGACTATGGTACGAAATCACTGTTGGAGAAAAAATAAAGGATAGATACTGTGAGAAATGTTATCAAAACGTTTATTCAAAAATCAAATGTAGATTTTGTGGTGAAGAAATGATGAAGGATTATTATTATACGCATTTATCATCTGTTCATCCACAATGATTACATCATATTCATTTATTAGCTCGGCAAGCCTTTACTACCAGCTGTTCATCATGAGAAAATTCTAGTGCACTGTATTGCTATTGCTTCTTATAATACCAACAGTTGAATAATATTCGTGGTAACGAATATTGCAATCAATGGTTTTGGCCGAATAGGAAGGTGTTTCTTACGGGCCGCTATGGCTGATAGGGAATTTGGCACTATTGCGAGCATAATTGCTATAAACGATCTAACAGATGCAAAGACACTTGCTCATTTGTTCAAATATGATTCCACGTTTGGTAAGTACAAAGGTAATGTTGACGAAAAGGATGGCGAAATAATCGTGGATGGACACCGTTTGAAAGTACTTGCTGAAAAAGACCCTTTGAAGCTACCATGGAATGAATTGAGTATAGATATTGTTATTGAATCTACGGGAAAATTCAGTGATGCAATTGAAGCAGCTAAGCATTTGACTGCTGGTGCTAAAAAGGTAATAATATCAGCTCCAGCAAAGAATCCGGATGCAACTGTTTTAATTGGAATCAACGACGATTTATATGATAACACAAAACATAACATTATTTCCATGGCTTCTTGTACTACTAACTGCCTTGCTCCAGTTCTCAAGACAATTAATGATAAGTTTGGAATCGAAAAAGGATATATGACAACCTGCCACGCATATACTAACGATCAAAGAATTCTTGATTTACCACACAAGGATCTAAGAAGAGCTCGCGCTGCGATGGTCTCCATTATTCCGACAAGTACGGGCGCTGCGAAGGCGATAGGAGAAGTCATACCCGAGTTAGCAGGAAAAATGGATGGAATGGCTCTGCGTGTTCCGGTTAGTAACGGGTCTATAGTTGACGTAGTACTAACGTTACAAAAAGAAGTAACAAAAGAACAAGTAAATCAGGCTCTAAAAGATTCATCAGACCATGAATTAAAGGGGATCATGGCATATACGGAAGAACCGATAGTCTCTTCTGATATTATAGGAGAATCGCATTCATCCATAGTTGATGGTTTAAGCACTATGGTTCTGGGTTCAAAAGGAAATCTTGTTAAGATCCTATCATGGTATGATAATGAATGGAGTTTTGCTTGCAGACTTGTTGATCTAGTAAAATTTGTACTTAGAAAAACGTAGTGTCCGAATACGGTGGTATGGAAGTTTGCAATTTATACAATCTCATCAGCCAAATCCATCTTACCCTCGTTAAAAAGCCTTTCATCCATCTTTCTTAGGGATGAATCGACGACTGGACTAAATTCCATTTTGCAGAGTATATCTTTGTCAACGTCAATTCCCGGTGAAAACTCCTCCAAGGTCAACCCCTTTTCAGTAAGTCTAAAAACAGCTCTTTCTGTAACATAGAGAATTTCCTTTTCATACTTTAGGGCTTGGGGTCCGCTAAAAATAACCTTATACACATTTTCGACAAATTTCGCAGTACCATCATGAATGATTGAGAGTCTGTTATTTGCAATATCGATTATTTTTTGTCCTGCTGTAAACGCTCCTCCAAAAAAAGTTTTTGGAGATCCCCCTGCGATTACGGGAAATCCACCTGGACCGAATATTCTATCAGATAGTATCGAAGGATTTACGTTACCATATCTATCAACTTGAAGAAAACCAAGAGAGGCGACATCAATTATCCCTCCTTCGAAATTCGAGAACATGTCGGGAATAGTAGAAAGAGCAAATGGGCTAATAGCTTGACCAAAGTCTGTACCTGATAATGCGATACCGCCCCAAGGACCAGATTCGACCACTGTTATTATGTATTCCGTTAAATTCTCCTCAGCGGCAACTAATGATATCAGAGCTGGAATACCAATTCCTAGATTTACTAAAACAGGTGAACCCTTAACTCTAAATTCATTTATCAATTCAACAAGAATTCTCCTGGCTATTACCTTTTCATAAGGAACGATCGATTTGGCTTTGATATTTTCGACAAGTTTCTCTTTTATAGAAGGTAATGATTGATAAGATATGCGAGGATCATATTCTATAGTTCCTGATTGCCAGTGGTACTTTTGTGGAGAAATAACTACATAGTCTACAAGTGGACTTGGAATATCTACATCTCTAGGATTAATTGTAGATGCCTTTGTCATTCTTTTTGTTTGCGCAAAAACTGTACCTTGATTTGGTCTTGCCTTTGTTGCCTGGGCTATAGCAAGGACTGTCCCTCTGATACCTTCATCTTCCATCGTCAAATTGCCACTTTCATCTGCAGTTGTGGCTCTAACCAAAGCATAATCTGGCTTCGGAGCTTGATAAAGAAGGTATTCCTTATCTTCGATACTAATTGTACTAATTTTGCACGATTGGATTTTACTTGCAGCAGGATTTAAGGCTCCTCCCTCATTCCTAGGATCAAGAAATGTATCAATTCCTATTCTTGTTATTAATCCCGGTCTTCCTGAAGCTATTTCTCTAAACCAGTAAGCAGTAATTCCAATTGGCCATCCATAGAATTCTATTCTGTCATCAAGGACCAGCTTTTGAAGCCATGGCGAAAAGCCTAGAAAGGGCATCAATATGCCACGTAGAAATTGCTGGTTTGAATCGTTGTATAATGTTTTAGCAACAAAGTCCAGAGCTCTATTAGGTGCAGCAGGGAGTGCGTCTGAAATTATTAAAAGATTCTTCGGATGATGATGTTCCTTGTAGTGCCTATAAAGTTCCAATATAAGATATTCTGGAGTGGTGGCTAGATTAAAACCAGAAATAGCTACAACACAATTGTCTTTCATTTGTGAAAAAACTGAAAGTGGCTCCCTAAACTTATTTATCATCACCTGATCAGCTTCTATTATGTGTGACCTGATATTAAGATCTGCTATAATAATGACAGTCTAAATTTACCATACTAAAACAAATTGTTTTATTGTATTGAAATAAGACATGATCAGATTTATCATATCCTGTTTCCCAATCCCAAGATCCATCCTATCAGACCTAACATTCCGCCCAATCCTAATAAGCCAATGTAGAAAAGGCCGATAAGTGATCCAAGAATAATCATTATTTCCCATACTTTGTTTTCCGGCTGTTTGCTCATTTTGTGAGAAGAATATAAAATCAATACACCTGCGGAAAGAGAAACACTTGCCGTCAAAACTGTTAACCAATATGAATTTGTAATGGACTGCATATGCAATGGACCACCTATGATTATGATTGATCCATGCAACAATAACATTACAAATAAACTGATACTACCAAAAATTGTGAAAATACCGGCCAACCTGCTAAGGAACACAGGGACTGAAATGTCATCAATTGCGATTTGTTTTATCATCTGGACCATTAATTAATTTACTACCATGGCATATATTGTCCAGGAGTACAGTGCAGTGCAACCTCCTGTAATTTCTAATACTTTCTGATCCGATGTTTTCAAATATGTAAATTTGGATATTTTGCTTGACAGATATGTTCATAGAGTACTATGTAAAATATAGCACTCTGGGATGACAGTAAGAATTTTAGTACCGCATGATGGTACTGAGATGTCAGATAAGGCTTTTAAAAAGGCCGTTGAATTTGCTGTTGCTTTAAATTCACAACTCATTCTGCTTCACGTAATTGAAGAGCTACCCATTCCTTCAACACTCATCTTAGGGAATGATTCAACTATGATACAAAGAGCTCGCAGGAGTATTAGGAGACAATTGGAGATTGGTTGGAATAAATTGGCAGAACTGAAAACCCATGAAATAGAGCGGACTAAGGTCAAGATGATTGACTGTTGTATGTATGGTTCTGCGGCAGAACAAATTTTACGTTTTGCCAAGAATAACAATATCGATCTGATTGTAATGGCAAGTCGTAGATTCCGAGATGTCCACAAAATAAAAGCCCTTGGCAGTGTTACGCGAAAAGTTTCAGAATTAGCTGATTGTCCTGTATTGATAATTCACTGAGAATCTGCCTATCTTGAATTCATTGTTCGCATAGTAAATTGGTATATATTCGGTATCCTCAACTATGTACACCACTTAGGGTCTTCTCATTATCAGTTATATATTTCAGTTTTGTAAAGATTATGATTGGAGTTGTCAGAACCGCACGATGGTATGAAACCTAAAAAGACAAAAAGTATCACTTTCAGGCTGGATTCAACTGTGGTTGAAGAATTGCAACGGGACGCAGATCATGGAGAAATCTCTCTAAACGTTTTAGTGAACCATGTGCTTAGAAGGTATGTAGAATGGGACCGATATGAAAGCAAGTTGGGAATGATGCCAATTCCAAAATCAATGCTGATTGCCTTGATAGATGAAGCTATGCAACTAGCTGCAGATGCAAAGATTCCTGATTTGGCGTCCTATAAGGATAAGCTGGTAAATAATGCCGCAAAAACTGCCCTAAAAGTAATGAAGGATTCTGTTCTGTTCATGAGGAAGGAATATAGTTTCTGGACAGTATTGGACGTTCTGCGACAGTATATGAAAGTCGCAGGAATTGTATCGGATCATAGAATAGAAAATGGAAGAAAACATGTCTTCATAATACAGCATAACCTGGGAGACAATTGGTCGCTATTTACAAAGGAACTTTTATCCGAGATATTTATCGAATTAGCCCAGGTCAGAGCAGAGATTAGCACAACCTCCAAAACAGTTAAAGCTGAGATTAGCTTATAATTACAGGTAACCCATGCAATTTTGCATGGAGATGTAATACAGTGCATTCCTTCTTGTTATATACGTTGACAAATAATAATGCCATTGTCAGGCTGACTTAATTGAAAGATACCAATTCCCTAGAAAATGGAACGGTTAATGAAATTATAATCAAAGAATACTTTGGTAAAATTAGGTCTAGAGATATAGATGGACTCTTGGACCTTTTTTCCGACGATGCTGTAGTTCATGAACCGTTCAGCAGAGCAAAAACTCTACTTGGTAAAACTGAAATCAGGTCATTTCTGAAGAGTGTAATTATGGCCAACGAAGGTCTTCAGTACGAGATAAAAATTGAAAGACAAAAGGCTAACCCCGTGGATAATTTCGTTGCTTTTGTCATATTTCGTAAAGGACATGCAATAAACTCTAGATTCACATTCAGTTTTGATGATGCTGATAGAGCAAACACGAATGTAAAAATAAAGTCACTCTTGATAGAGTTCCTAGATTAATGAAGTTTTGAAGGTATTGATATTTCCTAGATATAGATGATTGAAACAGGGAGGTCTGGAGGGTCTTGTCTTTGATTCCAAAAACATGTTAATTTTTGCAATTATATTAAATCTTCAATCCGTGTTCCGAATCATGACATCGGATTCAAGAAGGGGTATGTCAAATGCTCTGCATTACACTGAATCCATCACAATTAAATATCTTAATCCGGAAGTATTGTCAAATGATCTCGGGAACAATATCGGTTTCAAAACTAATGAATCGCAAAGTCCAAACTGATTTTGAAGATCAAAATATCAATAGTGTCTGCAATATTATGCATACTAACGACATTGGATCTGTAATAATTGTTACTCGCAGTGAAGAAAAAGTTCCTGTGGGTATTATTACTGAGCGGGATATAGTACGGATTTTAGGCAAACTTGATCCAGATTTACTCAACACCCCACTCAAAAAACTCATGAGTAAACCATTAGTTACTATAGAAGAATCAGCATCCATTAGCGAGGCAGGCAAGCTAATGAATACTAAGAAAATTCGCAGACTCGTTGCTGTGGACAAAAATAACAAAATGAGTGGAATATTAACTCAGAACGATATATTCAGAGCAATTGAGAAGAATCCTGATTTGTTTTCCGAGTTCTATGGCGAGAGTTTCTCCTCAAAATTTAAAGAAATTTACGAAAAATTCAATCAGTATAGGCTAGAGAGCTTAATGCCCGAATTCAATCAATATCGATAAGAGGAATGATTCTGGTCATTGGAACTGCCAGAGTCGTTATAACTATTTTCTAATCTCCTTGATTAGATATCATTTGTTCTGGAATGTTTATTTCCTATCGGCAGCTATTCCGTCTATAATTAGCTGACTTTTTTTTGAGCCAAATTAGGGTAACGTTCGTTTTTGATTTAAGTATTGTGTAATTCAGTGCATTCCTAGTCTTAAAATATATTACTTTGGATAAAATGTATATGACAAAGTCAAATATCGCAAGAAAAAATGTCTTGGTTCCAACTACATTCGATAGCATTTTTGAGAGCTTCAGACGGGACATGGAAGATGTATTATCACTGACAAGATGGCCATTCGTGAGCGCGGGGAATGCTCCTGTATCGGATTTCGAAACCCGTCTTCCACTATGTGACATGGAAGATCTGGGCGACAGATATGAAATTTCTTTGGAAGCTCCAGGTATACCTAAAGAAAAGATAACAATCAAAGCTGGGATTGACTATATCGACATCTCAGGAGAAGAAGAAAAGCAAACAAAAGAAAAAGGAAAAAATTATTTGTACAATGAGCGATCATTCAGTTCATTGAGTAGGCGCATACCGATTCCAGAGGAGATCGTTCCCTCAAAAGTTGATGCAAGAATGGAGAATGGTGTTTTGCACGTGCAGGTCCCAAAGAAAACACCGACAAGAAACGAAGAAACTAAGGTTCAAGTAAAGTAGGCTTAAATGGAATCCAACCTACTTTTTTGGATATATCTTTATTTGGCAGTCATATTTTGCGACGAGAATTCAAAAATTAAATAAATCTCGGTTCTAAAATTTTTCGGAAAGTTTTTGGTCAATTTTTCTCTTTGTTAAAATTAAGCAGAGAATAATGATAGATATCAAAGGTACAAATGCAGAAGTAACCACGCTAGGATTAAACTGAAACATGATAATTACAGTCACTACTAAACCTAATGTTGGTAGTAAGGGTAATTTTCTTATACTAAGTGGTAACCTGTAAGGCCTATGTAAGTTGGGCTGCCTGAATCGAAGTATTATCACCGATAGATTAACCAGTGCAAAAACTATTAGTATGCCGAATACAGAAATGCTGGCTACATCTGAAATCTTACCAGTGTACAGAATAATAGTGGCCAAGGTAAAGGCCATGGTAAATATCGTTGCTAACCACGGAGTCCTTCTCGAAGAATGAACTTCGGCAAGTATGGTTGGTATAGCGTCATCATATTTCGCGATTCCAAAAATTATTCTTGATCCTGATATCAGCATCATTAAAACTGTATTGGTGGTGGCAAATAATGCAAGTATGGTTAGAATGATTATGCCATCGTTACCTAGTGCCTTGGACGCCGCAACTGCAAGTGGAGCATTCGATTTTGATAGTTCTTCCCATCCAACTAGGGCTACAGTGGAGACGGCAACTAGAATGTATATTATCGTGGTAACCAATATGGAAAATATTATAGCTCTGGGAATTGTTCTTGTCGGAAGTTTGGTTTCTTCAGAGATATTTGAAATATTTTCGAATCCATAATACGCAAAAAATACGAGCAGAGTAGAAGCTAAAATAGTCGAAATCATTGTCGAGTGGGATAAATAAACAGAACTTGGCATTTCGAAATAATTGGTATCTGTGACTGAACCTATGGCCAGTCCTATGACTATGATTATTAAGAGGCCCGAAACTTCTACAAGTGTAAATATGCTGTTGACCCATACAGATTCCCTAATTCCAAAGAAATTCAGAAATGATAAGACTAAAACTAAAGCCAATGCGTACAGAATGGGTGGATATTGCGGCAGAAGGACTACCAAGTAATCTGAGAATCCGATTGCTACTGTCGCTGCAGAGGTTATCGCCACAAAAATTGTTAAACAACCTACAAAAAGAGCCGTAAAATTGCTACCTAGACCTTCTTTCACATAAACGTACTCCGCAGCGCTCTTTGGAAAGATAGATGATAGTTCAGCATAGCTTAATCCTGTTAATGATGCAATTCCTGCTGCCAGTATAAAAGAGAACCACATTGCATTCCCAGCAATTGCGGCCACATCTCCTATCAGCACATAAATTCCTGCTCCTAAAATAAGCCCTATCCCATACATGACGGCTTGAAAAAGAGTAACACTCCGTTTTAGTCCTGGACTGGTATCCGTTGCATGCATAAACGAACTTACATTAGTTACTATCTAAACTATTAGTTCAAGCAAAAAGAAGAGCGCTGATATTTTTTAATTATGCGTTACAACACGGAATTGTTTAAAACAAGTTTGGTAATCTTGTATTATGAAATATTCGGTTGAAAATTTTGTATACGGTGCCATAGATGGTGCAGTAACAACATTCGCTGTTGTAACTGGAGTAGTGGGAGCGTCTCTTTCTCCATCAATTATAATAATTCTGGGATTTGCTAATTTGCTTGCAGATGGTTTTTCGATGGCTATTGGAAATTATTTGGCAGTAAAAACACAGAATGAATTTATTCAGAGGGAAAGAAAGAGAGAAGAATGGGAAATTGATAACCACATAGAAGAAGAAAAACAAGAAATTCGAGAGATTTATGGCAAAAAGGGGTTCAAAGATGAACTCTTAGATGAAATTGTCAGAATAATTACTTCAAGGCGAAAGGTGTGGGTTGACACAATGATGAGAGAAGAACTTGGATTAGTTGAAGGAAAACACAGTCCGATTGTAAGCGCTGGAAATACTTTTGTAGGCTTCAACGCAATAGGTATAATCCCTTTAATCCCATTCATTGCTCTTTACTTATCAGGTTTCAGCATATCCATTAGTAACGCTTTGTTTTATTCAGTTTTAGCTACCGCAAGTTCATTCTTCTTGATAGGGACTATAAGAGGTAAAGTTGTACACAGGCCAATGATGATTTCAGGACTCAATACTCTCCTAATAGGTGGAATTGCTGCTGTGGTATCCTATCTTGTTGGATATGCGCTAAGTGTGGTAATTGGCTAATGGAACTTTGAAAAACACTCCATTTCAAGGGTATTGGGTTTGTTTTTACTTAATCAAGATAATATCTATCTAACTATGATAAGAAATAATTATGATGGATTGTTAAATTAAACACTTCATATGAAGCACAAACGAACGTCTTCCATACTCGTTGCCAATGATGGGTCTAAATATTCAGAGAAGGCCTTTGTATACGCATGCGAGTTATCTAGCATGAAAAACATTCCACTATTAATCATAAATGTTGTTGAGGAATATGCTACTACGGGATATTCCATCTTGAAAGAATTGAAAAAGTCAAGCAATAAGATGTTGCGTGAATATAAGGAAAGAGCTGAATCCATAGGCATTCAAAAACCAATTACAATTCATTCTGTGGGTAATGTTGTTGAGGAAATATTGAAAATTGCCAATAGGAAATTTGTAGATACACTGGTCATAGGAAGTAGAGGAAAATGTGGGACGTCAGAGGACATGTTAGGTGGTACGTCGTATAAGCTTATTTATTATTCCAAATGTACAGTAACGATTGTAAGATAGTCAATTGGATCTGGGAATGTTGACAAGCATCCAATTAGAACTATGAGAATGTATTGATATTTAAGACTCACATAATTTGCCAGATCTAGTCTATCTCATTTGATCAAATAAATATACTTAAGGTAGCGTCTTGTATTCTAATATATGACTGTAAGTGTCAGAGACATAATGAGGAAAGACCTGCACACAATAGGAGAATCGGCTTCCATTCAAGACACCGCAAAGTTAATGAATGATCTCAAAGTGAGTTCGTTACTCGTTGTTGATACACATGGTAACCCAATTGGTCTTGTAACCGAACGAGACTTGGTGAGGAAGGCATGCGTTAAAGATGAATTATCAAGTCATGTTACAAATAAAGAAATAATGTCATCTCCTCTTATAACCATAGATGCGAAATCATCACCTTCAGTTACAATTGACCTTATGTTAAAAAATAGCGTAAGGCATCTACTTGTTGTTGAGAACGAACTAGGGAATAGCGGCAGGCCAATTGGAATCGTCACTCCTCTCGATTTAATGAGGTATGAAGACTACCCACGTGAGGGGCATCGCGATGTGCTTGAAATGATTTTGGAATATTATATATGATCCAAACCAGAGAACGTCATTTACA
>Ga0233417_10000099_pt1 | contig 22999 bp, 24 predicted proteins | sample Sed_MG_FD_189023 | JGI IMG/M metagenome (GOLD analysis project Ga0233417, IMG submission 189023) | Sediment microbial communities from Lake Towuti, South Sulawesi, Indonesia - Sediment_Towuti_2014_0.5_MG | ecosystem: Environmental > Aquatic > Freshwater > Lake > Sediment | place: Indonesia... | reverse complement strand
CACGCCTCCTCTTCGGCGAGCTCGCCGACGGCCTGCTGCTCGCAAGCCAGCACGCCGTCCCCGCTGTACTTTCCGAGTCGAGCTTCGAGTTCGCATACCCGACGCTCGAGGGTGCTCTCCGTCACCTCCTCGGCCGGTAACCACGACCTCAGATTGGTGCGGCACCGAGGCCCTACATCAGCGTCGGGAAGAAGATCTGCCAGGCCAGCAGGCTCTTGGCGGTGAGGCTGAGCACGAGGTAGGCGCGCTCGCCGAACAGGTAGCTCCGCCACGGGCCACGACGGCGGTACTGCAGCGCCATGTTGACGGCGAAGCTCATGAAGAGCACGAGCAACGACGCGAAGATGCCGAACACGAATCCCGGCACGTCTCCGGTCTGGGCCTGCGAGTAGCCGATCTGGACGGCGATCGCGATCCAGGGCACGGCACCGGCGACGCAGCCGTAGAGGTACGGGCGCCAGGTGACGGGCTCTCCGGGCCGGTTCGCGTACTCCATTGCGAGCCCGAAGAGGATCATCGCGACGTTCACCCCGAAGATCGCGATCAGCGCTGCCAGGTCGCCGATGCCCGTGTACATGGCGATTAGCACGATCATCAGCGACGCGCTGATCGAGTACTCCCACCAGCGGGCCGGGTTCCGCTCACGGCGCAGGTTGCGCTCGTACCAGCCGTGGATGCGGGGCGCGGCCATGAGCACGTGATCGATCGCGGCGAGCAGCAGGAAGGCCGCGACGGCAGGCGCGATCGGCAAGTCGTACACCGTGTTTGTGCTCGTCGCCGTTCCGGGCGGGCCCGTCATGAAGGTGATGGTGATCGGGAGCGTGAATCCGTTCGCGAGGGCCAGGATCAGCGCCGCCTGCGCCGCGTGCACGAACGCGAGCGACGTATTCCAGTGGCGGAGGCGACGGTACTCGGCGCCGGCCGCCTCGGCTGCGGACGAATCGACGCTGCTCGTCGGTGTCATTTCTCGCTCCCTTCGTCGCGGCGGGCCGCGGCCACAGCCCACTCCAGGTCGGCGGCAGCATCCGACTCGTATGCGCCGCGTCCACTCCACACGATCTTCCCGCTCCTTGCAACGACGAACAGGGCGATCGTGTTCGTCGAGTCGATCCGCAGGGCACGGGTGAGGGCACCGACGTCCGTGTACGCGGTCAGCGTGCGTTGCCGCGTGTCGAGGTCGGGGATACCGGCGCGCATCCCTCCGTCTATGAAGCCGCGAGCAGGAAGCCATCGTCGCTTGATCGCGGGCAGCTCGTACACCTCGAGCCCGGGGAGCCGCTCACGCAGACTGCCGAGCCACGCCACCCAGGTGTCCACCTCACGCTGCTGATGCCTCTCGAAGGCGACGATCACGACCGACGGATCGCCCGCGAATGCCTCTGGGAGGTCGTGAACGACGCCCTCGAGGTTCCTTGCCTGCAGCGCGGGGAACCAGGTCATCGCGGACTCGCCGTCACGGAGGGGCGATTGCGCGACCGCGCTCGCGCCATGCTCGCGAGCAGACCGGCGGCGAGCGAACGGCCAGGCCGTCTGCGCAGGGCGTTCCCGACGGCAGTGGCCCGCTTCGAAGCGACCCTTGGGAGACGGAAGTCCCAGACCAGGTCTTCGTCGAGGAACGGCGCGATCATCGCCCCGGACGCGCCGTCGACGTGGACGGGAATGTCGAGATCCCTTCGTCGCGGCGGGCCTGCCGCGCCCGTGCCGGAGCTGAGATCCGGCTGAGCCCACCCCGGCCCGGCTCCGACGCGTGCCGCCGGCTGCCTGGAGGCTCGACCACAGCGCATGCAAGGATACCCCGGTGACCCGGCTCGTGCTCGTCGTGCTGGGCGGCCGACGACACCACGGACGTGCTGCGCTTCTACCGGGACTTCGCCGCCGACGCGCCCGACGAGCTCGGCAGCGTCGTCAGGCTCGGCACCGTCCCCCCGCTGCCGGTCATCCCCGAGGACCTGCACTGGCGGCCTGCCGTCGCCGTCGCCTGCTGCTACGCCGGCGCCGTCGACGAGGGCGAGCGTACGGTGCGGGCCCTCCGCCGCTTCGGCAAGCCGCTCGTGGATCTGATCGCACCCTCGCCGTACGCCGCCTTCCAGGGTGGCCTCGACGACACGGTCCTCCACGGGTGGCACTACTACTGGAAGGCGACGACCCTCGCCGGCCTCCACGACGACGCCATCGCCGTCATCGCCGATCACGCGTACGCCGCCGGCTCGCCTCGGTCGTACGCGGCGATCTTCCACATGGGTGGCGCCGTCGCCCGAGTCCGGAACGACGCCACCGCCTACGCCGGTCGCGACGTGGCCCACAACATCGTCATCGACGCCGTGTGGCTCCCCGACGAGTCCGGCGAGCACGCCGCGGCCGAGACCGCCTGGGCGCGGCGGTTCTTCCAGACCCTGCAACCCCACCGCGCCGGCGGCGTCTACGTCAACTTCCTCGACTCCGACGACGACGCCGGCCGCATTCGAGAGGCATACGGCGATCAGATCTACCAGAGGCTCGCCGAGGTCAAGGCCAGGTACGACCCCGAGAACGCCTTCCACCACAACAAGAACGTCCCGCCCATCCACCGCCGCCCCCTGGCCGGAGACGATCCGTCTGGCGTCGGGGCTCAGCCGGCGTCCTCGTAGAGCGTCGCTCCGCCGCTTTCGGGGCAGAAGACGTAGAGGCAGCGGCCGACGGGATCCCAGCAGGTCGTGTGCGCGCCGGGCTCGGTTACGATCGTGTCGAGGGCCGACAGCCTGTCGCTGTCGAAGCTGCAGACGAGGCCGGGCTCGCCGATCGCGACGTAGAGGCGGCGCCGCTCGGAGTCGTGCATGACGACGTCCGGAACACCCGGCAGCGGCAGACTCGCGAGGATCGCGCCGCTTTCGGCGGCGAGCACCACTAGGGCGCCGCCGTCGGCGGCGCAGAAGAGCCGCCCCGCGTCGAGCCAGAGCCCGTGCGGACCGGCGCTCGGAACCGGGAAGGCGTGTTCGATCGCCATGGACTCGGCGTCGATGACCGCGATCTCGGCCGGCTCGCGGATGTTGGCGTAGACGCGGTCTCGCTCCTCGTCGTAGAGCGCCCAGCGCGGGCGGCCGGGAAGCGGCAGCTCGGCGACCGTCCGCATCGAGTCGAGGTCGACGACCGAGGCGGTGCAGTTCTCGCCGAGCGGCTCGCCGAGGTTGAAGGAATAGAGCCGGCGCCGCCGGCGGTCGTAGGCGAGCCCGTTCGGATGCGGCCCCACCCCGACGCGACCCAGCAGCCGCTCGTCCGAGCAGCGGAAGACGCTCACGCGGGCGGCGGCGCGGTCGCTCGTGAAGAGCAGGTCGTGCTCCTCGTCGACGAGAACGCCGGCGACGCCGGGCAGGTCGGGCAGCGAGCGCAGGAACGTCCGTCCCTGGCAGTCGAGCACGTCGACGCGGTCGGCGCCCGTGTGCGCCACGTACATCCGCCGGCCCGCACGGCACACGTCGGCGTGGTCGAAGCCGCGCCTCGCACCGGGAGGCAGCGCGATGAAGCCAGTGCGAACGAGGCTCACGCCGTCGCGACTCCCGCCACCTCCGCTTTGCACCAGGCGTAGAGCGCGTCGTAGACCGGGAGCGAGAGCTCGAGCTGGCGCTGGTCACCGAGCTCGAGCAGGTGGAAGCCCTCGGCGATCGCGAGCAGCCCGCGCGACTGCGGGGTCGCATCACGGTCCTCCGCGACGTCGGCGCCGTGCACGATCCGGGCGAGCAGCTTCACCGCCGGGTCGTCGATCGCGTACTCCTCGACCAACACCTCGAACGAGCAGAGCCCGTGCCGATGAGTGTACTCCGCGCCGGGGGCGTCGTAGGAGTGCGCGCTTTCGCGCTCGGCGACCTCGAGCACCTGGTCGGCGGGCACGTACAGGAACTCCGCCTCGGGATCGATGAAGTTCTTGATCAGCCAGGGGCAGGCGATGCGGTCGGTCTTCGGGCGTTCGCGGGTGACCCACTTCATGAGAGGCTCCTTTCAGGTGTGAAGCAGGAGGCCGGCGAGCGCCGCGACGGCAACGACAGCCGGCTCGGATACCTTGACGCGCTTCTGGAGGAGGACGGCGAGCGCGAGGAGAGCGATCGCGGCCGTCATCGGGCCGGTGATGGTCTGCCGGCCAATGACGATCGCCGCGCCGGCTATTGCGCCCACCGCCGCTGCCGTGGCGCCCTTGACGAACCCCTGCAGGCGCGGGTGCTTCTCGTGCCTTCTGAACCAACCGCCGGGAACGACGACGAACAGGTACACGGGCAGGAAGACGGCGAGGGTGGCGACGACCGCGCCCACGACGCCGTAGACGAGGTAGCCGGCGAAGGTGGCCATGATCACGACTGGCCCGGGGCTGATCAGCCCCATCGCCACCGCGTCCGTGAACTGCTGCTGCGTCAGCCAGTGGTGCTTGTCGACGAGCCCCTCCTGCAGGAAGGGAACGATCGCGAGCCCCGACCCGAACGTGAATGCCCCCGCCTCGATGAAGAAGAGCGCCATCGTCCCGAGCTCGGCGCCGCTCCCGGTCCAGGCGAAGCCGTTGACCGAAGCGAGGACCGGGAGCGGCACGACGCTCGAGAGGCGACCGCGCAGCCGCGGCAGCCCTCCGCCGTAGTAGACGGCGCCGAAGGCTCCCGCGAGGAGGAAGAGCCACACGATCTCCGCCCCCGAGATGGCGGTCGCGACGCACAGCACGACGGCGATAGCCCACAGCATCGGCTCGCGCTTGTTCGTCGAGCGCCCGAGCTTGTACGCGGCGATCGCGATGATCGCGATCACGGCCGGGCCGACGCCGAAGAAGATGTCCTCCACCCAGGAAAGGCCCTGGTAGCGCGCGTAGAAGATCGCGACCACGGTCACGATCAGGAATGGCGGTACGACGAACGGCACGGTCACAGCGAGCGCGCCGAGCGAGCCTCGCTCGAGGTAGCCGAGCCACATCGCGAGCTGCGCGGCGAGCGGGCCCGGCATCGTCTGAGCGATCGCAAGCCCCTGCTGGTACTCCTCCTCCGTGTACCAGCGCCGCTCTTCGACGAGGTCGCGGTGCATGTAGCCGGCGAGCGCGATCGGGCCGCCGAAGCCCCAGGAGCCGAGCTTGGCGAAGTAGCGGACGAGCCCCGCGAGGGAGCGTTCCTTGCGTGCCTGCTTGACAGGCGCTTGGGCGAGCGCCTCCTCGCTCATTGGCCAACCTTGTCTTTGGTTTTGCTCGTTCTTTGAAATCTGAGAGTCCGCCCGCACGCAGTCATCGCGGGTGTCGACCGGCGCGGTTCGTAGCGTCGGCTCGTGGCTGACCACGGCCGGGAGAGCGACCTCCTCGCTTGCTCCGTAGAGGGCCCGCGTGAGACCTGCGCCTCCCGGTCGTGTGAGGCACCCGGAGCGGCGACAGGACGTCGCCCCAGCGAGGGCCCGTCAATGAGCATCCGCCACGGTACCTCGCCGGTCGGCCCCTTTCCCTCAATCCGAGTCAAGGAGAGCAGATGGAACGCACGGCTGGGATCGACCTGGCGAGCGAGGAGCACCGGCTGGTCGTCGTCGACGGCGAAGGCCGCGAGCTGGAAAAGCGACGGATCAGCCACAGCGAGGCGGGCGTGCAGGCCCTGATCGACCGGCTGCTCGAGCTCGAGGTGATGCGGGTCGCGGTCGAGCGGCCGAACGGCCTCGTTGTCGACCGGCTGCTCGAGGCCGGCATCAGCGTCGTGCCGGTGCACCCGAACCAGCTCGCCGCCGCCCGCGACCGCTACCGCTCCGGCGGCGGCACGTCGGACGGCTTCGACGCCTACGTGCTTGCCGAGCTCGCCCGCACGGACATGCACCGGCTCATGCTGCTCCGGCCAGACAGCGACGAGACGCGCGCACTTCGGGTGCTCACCCGGGCCCGCGACGACCTGGTCGGCCAGCGGGTCGCGCTCTGTAACCAGCTGCGAGCGCAGCTCGAGGCCTTCTGGCCCGGGGCCGCCCGCATCTTCGCCGACGTCGACTCGCCGATCGCACGCGCCTTCCTCGAGCGCTACCCCTGCCCCGAGGACGCCCGCGCGCTCGGCGAGAAGCGCCTCGCCGCCTTCCTCGCCCGCAACGGCTACTCCGGACGACGCAGCGCCGGCGAGCTCCTCCAGCGCTTGCGCGAGGCACCGACCGGCACGACCGGCGAGCTCGAGGCAGAGGCCCGCCGCCAGGTCGTGCTCGGGCTCGTGGCCGCGCTCAAGCCGATCGTCGAGCAGATCAAGCTCCTCACCAGCCAGATCCGCGGTGCCCTCGACACGCACGCCGACGGGCACATCTTCCGCTCGCTCTTCCGCGACCGAAAGTCGGTCGTCACCGCCGCCGAGCTCGCCGCCGAGATCGGCGACCGCCGCGAGCGCTACCCCTCGCGCGACCGGCTCGAAGCTCGTGCCGGGCAAAGCCCCGTCGCGATCGAGTCCGGCAAGAAGAAGGTCGCCAGCTTCCGCTGGGCCTGCAACAAGACGCTCCGCGACGCCGTCTCGGTCCTCGCCGACAGCAGCCGCGAGCACAATCCCTGGGCGCGGAAGATCTACGCCGATGCGAGCGCCCGCGGCTGCGACCATCCGCACGCGATCCGCATCCTCGGCCGCGCCTGGCTCCGAATCATCTGGCGCCTCTGGCACGACCGACAGCCCTACGACCCTAGCCGCCACGGCAACCTCAACCGCCTCCTCGCGGCCGGGGGTTGACACAGGACGTCTCACGCGGGCTCCGTGCCGAGCATCAGCGCCCGCCTGCGGAACTCGTACAGGCCGTCGAAGAGCGGCCCGGTGAGCTCGAGCAAGCGCTCGTCGTCGACGACCATCGAGAGCCCCCGCAAAGCGACGTCGAAGCCGGCCGCCTCAGGGGCGTCATAGCGCTCGTCATCGAGGTCGGCCTCGTGCACGACCCGCGCGACATCCCAGAGCACTGGATCGTCGAGCTCGTAGCGGCGCAGGAACGTCTCGAAGCTGCAGTCGCCACCGTGGTGCGAGAGCTCGACGCCGCGCATGTCGAAGGCCGTCGCGTCGACCGGCACCTCGTCGGGATCGTCGACGAAGACGAACTCCGCCTCCGGGTCGAGGAAGCGACGGATCAGCCAGGCGCAGGCCGCCCGATCGATGTGGCAATGCGGGCGGGTCGCCCACCTCATCGGGCAGCCGCTTCCTCGAGCGTCGCCGCCAACTGCTCGACCGCCGCCTGTGCGTGCTCGCGCTCAGCAGGCGGGAAGAAGTCGCGGCGCCGAATGCGGCGAAGCTCCCGGCGCAGCCGCGCCAGCGAGCGACGCCGCCGCCCCAGCGGCTCTCCCACAAGCGACTCGGCCTCGGCGATCACGGCCCTGTACTCACCCGCTACCGCCTCGCGCATCCGCATGGCGAGCTCCCGCTTCTGCGAGGCGAGACCGAGCTCGCCGATCCAGATCGACGCCTCGCCCCCCGCATCGCCCACCTCCTGGGCGAGCCACTCGAGCTGCTCGCGCGTGCGGCTGTCGAGCGGGAGCGCGACCAACCCGTCAAGCAGTTGCGCCGCTCCCAGTCGGCGCACCTTCCGCCAGATTGCGATCCGCGGCGTCGAGGGCACCCGTGGCAGGCGATAGGCGAGCAGTACCCACTCCTGACGCTCGGATGAGTCTAGCAACCGCGGTTGCACGACTCAATCATGCACGAGACCGCTCTTGGCCACCAGGCCCTCTCTGCCGCCCATATCGCCCCGGGCCGCCTTCGCGCTGAGAGACCAGATTCCCGGCGCCGCTACGAGCCCGAGTACCCTGCCGCAACGTGACGGAGGCGATCGCTGCACATCGACACGGGCGTCGGGTACACGAGCCCTGCCGCGACCGAGTCCGTGGAGGACAGCGACACGCCGGATGGGTCAGCACGCGTGCACGATTCCGGGAGCCTTCGGGAGGAAGACGATCCTCTTGCTCAACCGATGCGGATCAGTTTCTTGTTGACGAACTCGTCGGCGCCGTAGCGGCCGAGCTCGCGTCCGAAGCCGGAGCGTTTCGTGCCGCCGAACGGCAGCTCGGCTCCATCCGCGCCGACGATGTTCACGTAGACCATGCCGGCGTCGATCCGGTCCGCAACGCGCTCGGCCTGCTCCGGGTCGTTCGTCATCACGTACGAGCCGAGTCCGAAGGGCGTGTCGTTTGCGAGCGCGATCGCCTCCTCCTCCGACCGCACGCGATAGACCTGTGCGACGGGGCCGAACAGCTCCTCACGGTAGATGTCGTTCTCCGGCATGACGTCCGTCAGCACCGTGGGCTCGAAGTAGTTGCCGTTGCGCTTGCCGCCGGCGACGACCGTCGCGCCCTGCTCGACCGCGCGCCGGACCTGATCCTCAAGGCGGTCGGCCGCGACCTGTGAGGACAGCGGCCCGCATTCCGTCTCGCGCTCGCGCGGATCACCCTGCTTCACAGCGATGAGCCCGGCCGTGAACTTCTCGAGGAACTGCTCGTAGAGCTCGTCGATCACGATGAACCGTTTCGCGCCGTTGCACGACTGGCCCGCGTTGTCGATCCGCGCGGCGACAGCATCCTCGACCGTCTTGTCGAGGTCGTCAGTGCCGAGGACGATGAATGGGTCGGAGCCGCCGAGCTCGAGAACGACCTTCTTCAGATGCCGCCCCGCGATCTCCGCGACGGCGGCGCCGGCGCGCTCGGAGCCGGTGACGGAGACGCCGCGGACGCGCGGATCGGCGATTACCCACTCGATCTGCTCGTTCGTGGCGTAGGTGTTCACGTATGCGCCGTCGGGGAAGCCAGCATCGCGGAACATCTGCGCCATCGCCTCAGCCGACTGCGGGCACTGCGGCGCGTGCTTCAACAGGAGCGTGTTGCCGATGATCAGGTTCGGCGCCGCGAAGCGTGCGACCTGGTAGTAGGGGAAGTTCCACGGCATGATCCCCAGCAGGACGCCGAGCGAGCTGCGGCGGACGACCGCCGACCCCTCACCCTCGAGGAGCTCGATCGGCTCGTCTGCCATCAGTGCTTCCGCATTGTCTGCGTAGAACCCGTAGATCGACGCGCAGAAGTCGACCTCGCCCCGCGCTTGCCGTACCGGCTTGCCCATCTCGGCGACGATGATCTCCGCAAGCTCCTTCCGCCGTTCCGAGTGCAGCTCGCCGACGCGCCGCACGAGCAAGGCGCGATCAGCAACAGTCGCAGCTCTCGACCACTCGCGGTGTGCCCGGTCGGCGCGTGCGATCGCGTCCCGCAGCTCGTCGTCAGTGATCGTCGGGTACTCCTTGAGCGTCTCGCCGGTCGCGGGGTCGACAACTGCGTACATGCTCATCACTTCGCTCCTCCGTGAGTCGGACTGAGGCCGACTCTACGCGTTCGAGTCGGCACGATGATGTCGAGCGACCGCCGGCTTCGGCCGCGGGCCATCTGCCTACCGCGCCTCAACCGGAGGCACACTTAGGTCGAGCCGCCGCGCGATGCGTTCCATCCTCTCGCGAGAGTGGCCGCTCGATCTCACTTGCCAACCACTCAGCAGCCTCTTGTTCGTGAGGGTGAGTCACGACTCTGAGGATGGGCCGGTCGCCTGCGCCAGCGTTCGGGACCCCCGACTTCTCGCTACCACTTATGCCTCATCCAGCAGCGTGCAGGCTGCCGCGGTCGTTACGACCTCCGCGAACTCGTCCTGGAGGTTGATGCCGGTCATGCGCGCGATCTCGGCAGCCGGCACCACCTCGCCATCCGGCGCGGCGATGTCGAACGTGTGGGTCGCGTCGAGGACGAACCACACGTCGTACCCAAGGTCGGAGCCGATGCGAGCGGTCGTCTCACAGCAATAGTTCGTCTGAATCCCGCACACCGCGATCGCACCGATCCCGCGTTCGCACAGCCATGCGTCGAGATCGACATCTCCGTGAAACGACGAGTGCACTGTCTTGACAATGCGCAGATCGGGCTCGCCGGCGACGGCCTCTTTCAGCTCGAAGCCGGGCGTGCCGCGCTCGAGCGGTCCACCCCGCCAATCGTGCTGAACGAACACGATCGGGTCGCCGCGCCGGCGCCACGCGCCAATCAGCTTGGCGACGTTCTCCTCGGCATGGGGATTGTCGCGGGGTCCGAGCGCTGGATCCTCGAAGCCGCGCTGAACGTCGACCACCAGCAGCGCACGCTGCCTGATCATGCGTCTGACTCTACCGAGGTCGCGGTTCTTGGCTTGTAGTAGCAACGAAACTCGCAGCGTCTTGGCGCCCGCCCCGCCCGCGGCTCCCCGTCCTGTCGGGTCAGCTTGGAGACTACGCGCGAGCGCCAGTGAGCGCGGGGCCGTCCGGACCGGACGCGGGCGGGCGCCTCATGTCGCTGCTCTCGTCCGATGCAGCAATTACGTCGAGCGAGATCGCAGAGCCAAGAGATAGAGGCCACCCATCCCTGGGTCGAAGCACGACGCGTAGTACGGGCGACCCGCAGAACTGCCTCCGAGATACCGAGAGAGCAAGCGAGCACGGGCGTTTGAGTCAAGCCCCAGGACGTGGTGTAACTCGTCGGCACGATCGTCGGGGCCGGTTGCACTTAGCTCTCGAGCGCCCGCAGGGCAGGGCCGAGGCGCTGCTTCGTCGTCAGGACGCCCTCATGGAGGTCGCCGTGGCGGTCGAGGCGGTCGGACGAGCTCGACGGCGACCTCTACGTCTCGGGCAGCGGCACCCTCGTGCGGGCGATGCTCGCGGACGGTCTGGTCGACGAGCTGCACCTGTTCGTCTACCCGCTCACTCGGGGGTCCGGCCCCCGCCTCTTCCCCGAGGACGTGCCGCCGAGCACGCTGTCGCTTGCCGCCTGCGACTCGTACGAGAACGGCGTCGTCTACCTCGCCTACCGGTCACAGACGTGAGCCGCCGACTCAGCGGCCCACGACCGCGACGACCGCGTCGAGTGCCCGATCGACGTCCTCCTCCGTGTTCGCGACGCTCGGGCCGAAGCGGAGATAGCGCGTCGCATAGGGCGTCACGCTCGCGACGACGCGGTGCTCCTCGCGCAGGCGCTCGACCACGGCGAAGGCATCGGCTGGCAAGACGTCCGCACACACCAGTCCCGCCGAGCGCGCCGGATCCGCAGGCGTCTTCACCGACACGCCGTCGATCTCCGCCAGACCGGCCTTGAGCCTCGAGGCCAACGCGTGCGTCGTCTCGGCGACGCGGGCACGGCCTCCGAGATCCTGGTGGAGGGCAAAGGCGTCGGCCAGCGCCCAGCGGTGCTCGAACGAGTGGAACCCACCAGGGGTCATGAGCGGGCCGGGAGGAACGCCGGTGGGGGCGCGGGACTCGATCCAGGTGAGATAGGCGCGGCCGTCGAACGACGGAATGGTCGGCGCGAGGCGATCCCAGGCATGCGGGGCGGCCCAGACAAGCCCCGTGCCTCTCGGGCCGAAGAGCCACTTGTGGCAGCCGGAGATGAACACGTCGACCCCGAGCGCTGCCGGGGAGGCGTCCTCGACGCCGAAGCCGTGCACGCCGTCGACGCAGAGCAGGATGCGGTGTTCCTCGCGGCGGCCGCGGTTCGCGGCGGCGACCGCCTCTGCGATCTCGCGGAGAGGGAGCTTGACCCCGGTCGACGAGTGCACCCAGGTGAGCGCGAGGCAACGGGTGCGGGGGCCGAGCGCCCCGGCGACAGCGGCGACGATCTCGTCTGCCGAGGACGCCTGCGGCTCGGCGTAGAGGCGCACCCGGCGCACGACGACACCGTCTCGCTCGCTGCGCAGGCGAAGGGACTCGTGGGTCGCGTAGAAGTCGTGCTCGCTTGTGATCACCTCGTCGCCCGGCTCCAGTCGAAGACCGGCGTAGACGAGCCCGAGCCCCATCGTCGTCGAGTCGGTCAGCGCGACCTGCTCCGGCTCGACCCCGAGGTACGTCGCGGCAGCGCCACGAGCAGCATCCTCGAGGGCCGTCTCGTGCTCGTTCAGGTAGAGAGCCGCGTTCGCATCGAGCGCCTGCCGGTGACGCTCGATCGCCTCGCGAACTGCACGGGGATGCGAGGCCAGGAGGAAGGTCGTGAGGTTCACGTAGTCGCGATCGAGCGCGAATGGGCCGACGCCGGCGTCCTCGAGACCGCCGTCGCACGTCTCCCGCCCGGCGAGATACCCTCCCGCGCCCGCGAGCGACGCCGCGCCGACTAGGACGCCCCCTCGGACGAGAAGAGCTCGGCGGTCGAGCCGGTCGAGCGATTCGTCTGTCATCTCAGCAGTATCCGGCAACCGGCGAGGCTCGGGCCTGCGGGTCGCGACAGGACCGGCCGTGCCATGAACCAGAAGATCGTGGCGTGATCGTAGGCGCCGGCGGTCTCCGTCAGTCCGCGAGCTCGGGGTGCCGGATCCGGACCCGGTGCTCGCGGTAGCGGATCGCTTCGTAGGCGACGACGAGCGTGCACACGGCGCTCACGAGCCCGAGAGCGCCGAGCGCCGTAATCGTCAGCGCGACCGGGACGAGCGCGAGCAGCACGATCGCTCCGGTCGTCCGCCGCCGGAAGACGCGTCCGGTCGTGCGGTAGATGAACGCGACCTGCGCGAGCAGGTACAGCGCGACACCGGCGCAGAGCGCGACGGCGGGCACGGTGTCGAGCGCATCGCCGGGATGGTCGAGGGTCGCCTCGAGGCCGAGGGCGAAGAACACGATCCCCGCGATCATCGGCAGGTGGAGGTAGCTGTACGAGCGCAGCGCGAACCGCGCGAGCTCGAGGCCCGTCGTCTGGGCGAGCTGCCTGCGCACGAAGACCGCAGCGACGTCGAAGTAGAGCCACCAGAGCGCCGAGACGACCACGATCCCGAGCACCGCTCCGACGAGCACCTCCGTGTCCAGGTCGAACCCCGCGCCGACGCCGATGGCGATGATCGACTCGCCGAGCGCGATCAGGACGATCAGCCCGTGCCGCTCCGCGAAGTGCTCGGGGGCCACGCGCCAGCCTCGCCCGACGCCGATCACGACCGGGCCGAAGTAGTCGACGGCGAGCGCGAGGATCCAGACGACGATCCGCTCGTTCCCCTCGAGGAAGCCCGCCAGCACGAGCAGCGAGGCGCCGAGCAGCGCGGTGGGGGCGAAGCGGAGGAGCGCGCCGCGGCGGTCGGGGTCATCGCGACCGACGATGGCGGAGAGGACGAGATGCAGGAGACGAACGACGAAGTAGGCGATGCCGAAGAGCACCGCGTCGTCGCCGAAGGCGCCCGGCACCGCCAGCGCCACGACGAGCATCGCCCCCATCGATGCGAGCATCGCCAGGCGGACGCCGCCCTCGTCGACGTCGATCGTGCTCGTCAGCCACGCGTAAACGCTCCACGCCCACCACAGGGCGGCGAGGACGAGCATCCCGCGGAAGACCCCCGCCAGGTCGGGTCGACGGCCAGCAGGCTCGTGACCTGGGTGATCGCGAACACGAAGGCAAGGTCGAAGAAGAGCTCGAGCGGCGTGACCTGGTGCTCGTCACCGCTTTCGAGCTCGCGCTCGGCGTCGGACACGTGCCGACCTTAGCCCACCGGCGGCGCATGTCCGACGCCCCAGGACGCTGCCTCTGCGGGCCCGTACCACTGCCTAGCCGCACCGCGTCTCGTCCAGCCTGCGCCTCTGCAACTCCAGGGCCGCCTGTATCGGTGAAGTCCACGATGCGGCGGGCCTGCCTCACCTGCTGCAATGGGGTCGAAGGAGGTGGGTTCCATGTTGCGTCTTCGTCGGCCAAGTCCGGCGATGGGCGTGGCGATGATTGCGTTGCTCGTCTCCCTCGGAGGGACCGGGCTCGCGACCGTGTCGATGCTGCCGGCCAGCAGCGTCGGCACGGAGCAGCTGCGAAACGACTCCGTGACGCGCGCGAAGGTGGCGCACGAGTCGATCACGAGCGCACTGGTCATGGACGGCTCGCTCACGGCGGCCGACTTCGCGGCCGGCCAGCTTCCGGCCGGCCCGCAGGGGCCGGCGGGTCCCGCAGGCCCGAAGGGTGACTCCTTCGGCCCGGTTGTCGTCAAGACCGAGTCGATCGTCATCGGGGGTTCCGCAACTCCGAGTGACGGCAAGTGGGAGACGCGGTCGGTGACCCAGGTGTGTCCGACCGGGTACAAGGCGATCGGGGCGGGCACCGGTTGGTCGTCGGCCTCGGACACCGACGCCCTTTCGACCGTGTACATGCGTCCGGTTCTGGATGCGGCGGGCAACGCCATCGGCTACCACGCCCGCGGCGGCAATGACACAGGCACGTCGCGGACCTTCACGCTGTACGCGTTCTGCTATCAGGGGTGACGCCCAGCGTCTCGAGACACCGATGTCCTGCGGGCCCGAGGGCCCGCAGGACTCGACAGTGTGTGCCAGGCGAGAAGTTCCGGTGTCAGGCGACCGGGACGGACGCTCGGCTCAACTCGGTGAGCGCTCAGTGGATGTAGTAGTCGACGAACTGGCCGTTCGCCCAGTGCCCCTTCAGATTGCAGATCAGCGCGTAGTGGCCCTTCGGCAGCTTGAGGGTCAACTTCCTGGTCTTCCCGGCGGGGATGTCCTCGATCTCACCCACCGCGCCCTTCTCGGGAGCCTCTGCGGCGCCCGCCTTCGCGAGCTCGCCGGCCGCCGTGTTCGTCTTGAGCACGACGAACTCGTGCTCCAGCCTGCCGGCGTTCTGCACGACGAACGTCACCTTGCCGAGCGGCCCGTGCGACTTGAACGCGTTCACGGGGGTGATGTCCCACTCGACCATCTTGTACTTGACGACCGACGGCCCATGGGAGGGTTGAGCCGACGCCGGGAGTAGCACGGCAGCGGCGATCACGGCGAGCAGAGCGGCAATTCTCGTCTTCCGGCCCATGTGTGGCCCCCTTTCGTCGAGTGTGCGTACTCTGGGCCCCGGGACGAGGCTCTGACATCAGGGGATTCACGTACGGAGGCCCGTCTGCCGACCGAGGGCGCACCGCCAGCGTCTGGCTTCCGCACGCTCGCGCCGCGTGACGGGTGACAGTCCGGAAGAATGCCGCCATGGAGTCGTCGGCGAACCCGCGCGCCGGAGGAATCCGTGCGTCGGCAGCCCGGGTCGTCGCGCACCTGCGGGCGCTGGCGCAGCTCGAGAAGGAGCTCGCCCGCGCCGAGCTCGAACGCAAGGGCGCAACGATCGGCGCGGGCGTGGGACTCGCGATCGCCGCGGGCGTCCTCGCCCTCTACGCGGTCGGGTTCGGGCTCGCGACCCTGGCCGCGGTGCTCGCGCTCGCCGTGGACTGGTGGCTCGCGCTCCTGATCGTGTTCCTCGTTCTCGTCCTCCTCGTCGTCGGCCTCGCCTTCGCGGCCCGGAGCCTCCTCCGTGCGGGGACACCGCTCAAGCCGGAGCAGGCGATCGAGGAAGCGCGCCTGACGAAGCAGGTGCTGAGGGGCGATCGTGCCGGGTGAGCGCCGGACCCAGGAGGAGATCCTCACGGAGATCAGGGCCGAGCGGGAGGGACTCGCCGATGCTCTCGCCGATCTCCGCCAAGGCGTGGCGGCGAAGCGCAACACCGCGGCCGTCGTGGGCGGGATGATCACGGCCGGGCTCACCGCCGTGATCGCGGTCAAGATCGCGCGGCGCCTTCGCGGCGCGTGAAAGCTTCGGCCTCGCTGCGCTGAAGCGGAGCTCGCGCCGCAGAGCTCGGCCGCCGCCACGCGCGCCGGCCGGAGTGGAGAGCTTCGGCGTGGTCGCCGCGACGCTCGTGCGATGCATCGGTGGAAAGCCGCACGCCCCCTGCTCCCTTCTCCCGCTGCGACGCCGTCTGCGCTGGAGTAGCCTCGAGCCGAGAGGGGGTGGTCGGAATGCTGTCCGCTGCGCCACGTGCTCGCGGCTCGCGCGGGCGGCGGGGCACCGGGGTCGCGCTCATCGTCCTGGCAGGCCTGTGGCTGCTCTTGTGGGCGGGTGTCTGGTCCGTGGTCTGGGAGCTCGGCGGAACCGAGGGAGTGGTGACTCTCGCGTTCGACCCGTGGTTCCTCGGCTGCACCGCGGTCGGGCTGATCGTCCTCGGTGTCGGGCTTCGGCTGGTCAGCCCCAGACACGAGCCCGACCGGCTCGGCGGGCTCGTCGACACACGACGTCGGCCGGCGCCGGGGTGGTTGACGGCGCAGGTCGTCGGCGTCGTCGCGCTCGTCGTCGCCGGCATCCTCGCCCTCGAATGGATCACGTCCACGGGCGGAGATGCCACGTACCCCTTCGCGGACGTCCCGAAGGGCGACCTGATCGCGTACTCGGGGCCGGGAGGGATCCGGCTCGTCCGCTCGGACGGCGGCACGTCGTGGCTCGTCCCGGGAACGGACACCATGAGCGGCCCCGTGTGGGCACCGGACGGGGATCGGTTCGCCGCCGTCGACCTGTGGGACTCCGGCAAGGCGTACGCGTTCGCGATCGACGGGTCGGCGTCCACCCGGCTGCCCGCGAGCTCGGACGTCACGCCGGTGTGGTCTCCGGACGGGCGCCGGCTCGTCGTCGCGGGCGAGGGCGACGGCGCCCGGATCGTGATCCGCTCCGTGGAGGGCGAGGGCCGCGACGTCGGGCTCCCGATGCGGGGGAACGAGCCGGCCTGGTCTCCCGACGGGAGGCTGATCGCGTTCCAGAGCTACGGGGCCGGCGACGTGCTGCGCATCTACGTCGTCCGCCCCGACGGCACCGGGCTCCGGGCGCTGACGAGCGGGGTCGGTGAGATCACGGGCGCGTCGCAGGCGGCATGGGCGCCGGATGGTCGGAGGATTGCGTTCACCGCCGACTTCGACGGCGACGCGGACATCTACGTCATCGGGGTGGACGGGACCGGGTTGAGGAAGATCACGCACAACTCGCTGGACGACATGACTCCCACCTGGTCGCCGGACGGGCGTCGCCTCGCGTTCGGCCGCAGCACGGCCGATCTCGAGGACGCCGCGATCGTCGTCGTCGACCTCGCGACCGGAGCCGAGACCGAGATCGCCGAGGGAGATCTCGTCTTCGAGCCGGCCTGGCAGCCGGCGCCGTAGAGCCGCAGGTCCCGAGGCACGAGCGGGGCGACGTTCCCTTGACTAGGGTTGGCCCGAGACCACGATGGCCTTCACGATCCGCCGCGTCCAGTACTACTACGCGAACGTCCGCGACGAGCTCGGGGCTGCGTACCGCGTCCTCTCGCAGCTCGCGGATCTCGGGGTCGACCTCCTCGCGTTCACGGCGGTGCCGAGCGGGCCCGCCCGGGCGCAGTTCGCGCTCTTCCCGGCGGATCCGAACAAGCTCGTCGCCGAGGCGCGCGCGGCTCAGCTCCCGCTCGACGGTCCCTACCATGCGCTCCTCGTGCAGGGCGACGACGAGCTCGGAGCGCTGGCAAGCGTCCACGAGCGGCTCTTCGAGGTCGGGGTCGACATCTACGCCTCGGCCGGCGTGACTGACGGCCGAGGCTCCTTCGGGTACGTCGTGTACGTGCGCGAGGACCAGTTCGAGCGGGCCGCGGCTACTCTCGGGCTCTGACGGAACCCGCGTCGGCGCGTGCGGCGAGCCGCGCGTCGACGAGCCGGACGAGCTCCTCCGTGGCTGGCGTCGAGAGCGCGTGTCGTCGCCCGCCGCGGAGAATCGGGCCGGCGATCGCGTCCAGCTCCAGCGGACGACCGGCGTCGAAGTCCTTCTGCATGGATGTCCGCATCTCGCCGCCCGAGAACCCGATGAGCGCGCTGCGGAGCCTCTCGGGGTCGAGCGCGGCGCCCTCGACCACGGCGACCGCGGCCGCCTCCTCGTGACACTCCATGAGCAAGCGCCTCCAGTCCGGATCGGCTTGCACGACGCCGACCGGCTCGCCGTGAGCGGTCGTCGTCAGCGCGAGCGGCGCGAGAAGCACGAGCTTCTCCCAGAGCAGCGTCGCCTCGTCGGACGCGACCCGAACGCTGAACCCGGCAGCGCGCAGCACCTCCGCCAGCTCGTCCCGGCGCAGGCCCGGCCCGAGAACGACGTAGGCGAACGGCGTCTTCTGGCGCACGAGACCGGGCTCGACGCGCTCGGACTCGACGCTGATCGCACCGGCGAGCACGTGCTCGTAGTACCGCCGCAGCACGGCGACGTGGTCGACGCCGTTGAGGAACGGGACGACGACGGCCTTACCGACTCGCTCTGCCGGCGCCAGCGCGAGCGCCGCCTCGAGCTGCGTCGCCTTGACCGTCACCCACAGGACGTCGACCGTGCGGTCGAGCGTCGAGGCCGTCGAGACGTCCGTCTCGAAGTCGCCGAGGAACACGCTCTCCACACGCAGCCTCCGCGGCTGCCTCGCGAGCGACTCCGGACGGAGGAGGAGCACGACCTCCTCGCCGACGCGCGCCAGCGCGCCCCCGATGAGACCGCCGACACCGCCTGCACCCAGAACGGCGTGCCGCACGGGCGCATGGTACGCCCGCGCGAGCGAGCGGCTGACATCGCCGCCTGCTGTACGGGAGGCTCAACCGCCAACGGCGGCAGCCCGGAGCTCGCCGGCGCTGACGAGGTCCATGAGCTCGTCGTGCGTCATCGCCTCGCCTCGCGCGACGAGCTGCTCGAAGCGGTCATCGCCGAGCGCGTCACGGCAGCGCTCTTCCACGGGGCTGTAAAGGACTGGGTCGAGTCCGTGGGCGGGCATGTTGTGGCGGGATGCGCCGAGGAGCACGGCCGCGTCTTCGCACCGATCCCTCGAAGCGGCCGTTCGGGAGAGGTTCCGCAGCGCCATGCGGAACCACTGCCCGACCCCGGCGTCCGACGCGACTCGCAGCCCCCGCAGTGTTGCCGCCTCGGCGGCCTCGAGGTCACCCAGGTCGAGGAGGACGAGGGCGTACTGGACGAGAGCGCTGGCCTCCCAAGCCGTGCCGGTCCCGACCTCGACAGCTTCCGCAGCGAACCGCTCGGCGGCCTCGAGGTCCCCTTGCCGCCGAGCGGCCTCGCTCAAGGGCGTAAGCGTCAGGACGACCAGGCCGCCGACGTCTCCGAGCGCACGGTAGAGGGGTCGTGCCTCCTCGAGCCAGGCGCGGGCCTCCGACACGTCGCCGCCGCCGAAGAGAGAGGCATTCGCCAGAATCGCGAGGGGCCCCGCGCGTCCCCACCGGTCGCCGGCCCGCTCGCAGGTCGCGAGACCCTCCAGCCCGTGGCGGCGCGTCGCTCCCAGGTCGCCCAGGGCAAGGGCGACAACGGCCCGGCCCCACAATCCGAAGACAAGGCCGTGCATGTACCCCGCCTTCCGCGACAGCCTCGCCGCCTCGTCCAGATGGGTGGCAGCGGCGGCGAAGTCAACGGCCAGATGCGCAGCGAAGCCAGCCGCGTTGTGCGCCTCGGCCACCAGGTTCAGCGGAACCCCCTCGAGATCGCCCTCGAGCATGTGTGCCGTCCAGAGCCCGGCTTCTCGTGCCCAGCCTCGCCGGAACCAGAGCTCGCGGAGGGCAGGAGCCGCACGCAGAGTCAGCGCCCGCTCCTCGTGCTCCAGCGACCAGGCGAGCGCCTGGCGAAGCTCGGCGTAGGCGAGAGCGAGCCGGTCCGCCCGCGGCGCGAAGTCGGGAGTTCCGAGGGCGGAGCTTGCCTGGACGGCGAGGTCGAGGTGGTAGTCGGCGTGGGCGCGGCGCGCGTCCTCCTCGGCGCCGCGCTCCCGCAGGCGCGCCGCACCGTACTCGCGAAGCGTCTCGAGCAGGCGGTAGCGCTTCTCCACGCCGTCCCGCTCGGGAGTGAGGAGCGAGGCGCGGGCGAGCGCCATGACGTCGGTGAGGGTCCCGTCCCACGGCTCGCCGTCGCCCGAGCCGACCGCCGCGGCGGCGTCGAGCTCGAAGGGCCCGACAAACGTGGAGAGGCGCTCGAAGACCGCCCGCTCCTGTTCGGACAGAAGCAGGTAGCTCGCGTCGAATGCTGCTTCCAGCGTTCGGTGACGAGTGAGCTCACCGGCCGACGGCAGCTCCAGGAGCGCGAACCGCTGATCGAGCCGGCTGGCGATCTCCTGCGGCGCGAGGACGGAGAGACGAGCTGCCGCCATCTCGATCGCGAGCGATATGCCGTCCAGCCTTCGGCAGACCCCGGCGACCGCCTCCGCGTTGCCCGCACCGAGCGCGAACGAGGGAACGGCCGAACGGCCTCGCTCGACGAAGAGGTGGACGGCATCGAACTCGGCCAGCTCGGCCGGTGAGCCCCCCGCGGTCGGAAGGCTCAGCGGCGGAACCTGCCATCGCCGCTCGCCTTCGATTCCCAGAGGCGTGCGGCTCGTTGCCAGGATCCGAGGACCCGTCGTGCCTCTGAGGACGCGCACCATTGCCTCCGCGACCGCAGTCACGACATGCTCGCAGTTGTCGACCAGGAGCAGTGCCCTGCGACGGGTGAGCGCCCGGACGAGAAGGTCACCCGGCTCCACCCCCGGAGCCGAGGTGACGCCCAGGACACGGGCCACCTCGTCGAGGACGGAGGCAGGATCGGTGACCGAGGCGAGGTCGATCCACCAGACCCCGCCCGGGAACTGCGCCCGCACCCGCCGGGCCACCTCGAGGGCGAGGCGGGTCTTCCCGATCCCGCCGGGGCCCGTCAGAGTCAGGAGACGGCTGGCCTCGAGGAGCTCCGCCACCTCCTGGAGCTCGCGCCTTCGCCCCACGAACGACGTGAGCCGGGTGGGCAGGTTGCCCGGCGGCTCGGGGGGCTCGAGCGAGAGATGAGGCGCCTGGAGCAGCACGTCCCGGTACAGATCGCGGAGCTCGGGGGAGACATCGATCCCGAGCTCCTCGCGCAGCCGCACCTGGAGCGCGCGGGCGGTCTGGAGCGCCTCTGCCTGGCGGCCACAGCGGTACAGCGCGAGCACGAGCTGCGCGTGGAGCGCCTCGTCGTAGGAATGCTGCCCGACGAGCTCGGAGAGCTCGGGGACGAGCTCGTGATCCCGGCCGAGCTGCAGGCGGACGTCGAACCAGGTCTCGAGCGCCTCCAGGTGCTCGCGCTCCAGGTACCCGGCATGCTCCCGCACGAGAGGCGGAGGCTCCGGGAGGTCGGCGAAAGGAGCGCCACGCCACAAGCGCATCGCGCCCGCCAGGATCTCGGCGGCCACCTCGGGTTCGCGGTCGCGAAGCTCGCGGCCCCGTGCGACGGCTGCCAGGAAGCGGTCTGCGTCGAGCTCGCCGGGCTCGGCTCGGAGCGCGTAGCCGCTCCCCTCGCGCACGATTCGTGGGCCATTTGGTGAGTCGAGGAGAGCGCGAAGACGCGAGACGTACACCTGCACGAGGTGGTGTGCGCTCCGCGGAGGAGCGTCGCCCCAGAGCTCGTCGGCGAGCCGATCGTCCGTGACGGCGACGTTCGGCGAGGTCAGCAGCACCGCGAGGAGCGCACGCTGGGCCGGAGCTCCCAGCTCGAGCGCGCCGTCTGCGGAGCTCACGCGAAGAGGCCCCAGGATGTCGAACTCCACGCGATACCTCGCTTCCCGGGCCACTGTATCGCTGCCCGTAGAGCGTTCGTAGAGCCCGCGGGCGCACGCTTGATCACGAGAGAGGAGGTACCCGATGAAGAAGCTGCTCGGAGTGGCAGCGTTGCTTGTCGCGCTGGCGGCGTTCGCCGTTACGGCGGCGGCGGCCGACACCGGAGGAACGGATCGGCCCTTCACCGCCACGCTGGCCGGCGAGGCATCGGCCGTGCCCGATTCGAGCTGCCCGTTTCCTCCTGGAGTCCGGACGTACACCGAGGCCTCGGGCGTCACAAGCCATCTCGGCCTCGTCAGCGTGACGGGCAGCCACTGCCCGCTCCTCGACGGGCGGAGCGTGGACGGCCAGACGACGTTGGTGGCCGCGAACGGTGACGAGCTGTACATGACCTACGAGGGCGTGTCTGACCCCGTTGGGATTCCGGAGCCGGGTACGGTCATCACGTTCATGTCGGACAACGTGATCGTGGGCGGCACCGGTCGGTTCGCGAGCGCGACGGGCGAGGTAGACGTGACGGTGCTGGTCACCTTTACCGGCCTCGGCACTCCGTGGCCTTTCACGATGACCTGGGACGGAGCCATCAGCTACTGACGCACGCCGCGTCGTCGCGAAGCCCCGCTCCGGCGGGGCTTCGCACGCTCGTAGAGCGTTCATGGAGCGGCGCGGCGTGAGGAAGGAGGTACAGCATGCGTACGCCGAGACATCTCATCGGCGTTTTGCTGGCGGTCTTCGGACTGCTCGTCGCGGTCGCCTTGACGACTGCCGCAGCCGGGACGAACGGGTCGGAGGCCTCGTCTGGCCGGGCCGTGCTGACGGGCCAGCCCTGGGACCTCGTCTACATCAGCGACTCCTCGGGCTGGGGCGTGGCGCGTCTCTACGCGCAGCACATCCGGCAGGACCGCGGAGTGACCGTCCGCGTCCACGACCAGTGGACGGCCGGTCTCCCGGCGCTGGCGATTCTCGAGCGACTGCGCACACCCGGGGACATCTGGGCTCGCCTGGTCCGCAACGCCGAGGTCATCGTCGTCTACGGCAATGCGGCCGGTCTGGGAATCAAGACCGTCGAGAGAGGAGACTGTTCTTGCCGCGCGACGATCGGGTGCAAGGCGCCGATTGCGCTTGGTCCGCAGACCTGGCGGCCGTATGTCGTCACCCTCAAGGCCATCTACAAGCGGATCTTCGAGCTCCGCAACGGAAAGCAGGCGATCCTGCGCACCGCCAACTGGTACGTGCCGATGATCTCGCACGCTCCGGACTCGATGTTCTGGGCGCACAGGAGCTGGGAGGAGGCCGGAATCGTCGATGCGTGCACGAGGCAGGAGGAGTCGCACAGCGCAGCCATCGCCAGAGCCGCCGCCGCGTATCGCGCGCCCATGGCCGACGTCTACACCGCCTTCAACGGCCGCGATCACCGCGAGGATCCGTTCGCGAAGGGGTATCTCCAGGCGGACGGCATCCACCCGAGCGACGGAGGACGCGCCGTGATCGCGCAGACCCTCGCCGACCTCGGCTACACGCAGGTCAAGCCGCCCCGGTAGCGGAGCGACCCGTAGAGCGCTCGTAGAGCGCCGAGGCGCAGGCTGATTCCGAGAGAGGAGGTATCCGATGAAGAAGCTGCTCGGAGCGGCTGCGTTGCTCGTCGCGCTTGCGGCGTTCGCCGTCACGGCGGCGGCGGCCGACACCGGTGGAACGGATCGGCCCTTCA
>Ga0233417_10000098_pt1 | contig 23017 bp, 31 predicted proteins | sample Sed_MG_FD_189023 | JGI IMG/M metagenome (GOLD analysis project Ga0233417, IMG submission 189023) | Sediment microbial communities from Lake Towuti, South Sulawesi, Indonesia - Sediment_Towuti_2014_0.5_MG | ecosystem: Environmental > Aquatic > Freshwater > Lake > Sediment | place: Indonesia... | reverse complement strand
GATATCAAGTAAAGGCCTTAACTGGAATTAATATGGATTCCAAAAAACGTGATAATGTTATTGATGAATTATTCAAGATAGATGGCGTGCGTGAGATCGCCGAAGTCACAGGCAGATTTGACATTTTGGTAACAATGTATGCAAAGACCTTAGATGAGATGCACAAGCTTATTTCAGATAAGATAGGACGAATTGAAGGTGTGATTAGTTCTGAGAGCTTCATAGAGATGAAAACTAGGACAAAGTCTATGCCATATATGCCTAGGAAATAGTCTTGGTACATTTAATTTTAAGAAAAACTACTTTAGAGAAGGTTAGGATTAATGCAAAAAGCTAAAACTGATTCTCGCATCAAAGTTTATTATGAATTAACAAAGCCAAAAATTTGGTATCTTCTAGTGTTTACTGCTTTTGCAGCAGCAATTACTGCTTCAAACATCTACTCCATTGATATTTCACTTGCAACATGGGCTTTAATGATATTTGGAGTGGCAGCAGGATCAGCTGCTGCAAACACACTAACTAATTATCATGACCGAGACATCGATGCAATAATGGAGAGGACAAAGGGAAGACCCATCCCTAGTGGAAGAATTACACCGGAAAAGGCTCGTGACTTTGGTTTGGTGTTAGCAGGTATATCACTTACTTGCGCATTTGCAATATCTTATACTGCATCGTTTTGGCAAGGACTTTTAGCTGGCTCTTTTATGGCCTTTGGTTTAGCTGATAATATTTTTGTGTACAGTTATTTGTTAAAGAGGAGAAGCTGGACTAACATAATTCTTGGGGGCTTTTCAGGAGGTGCTCCGGCTATGATTGGATATGTATCTGTAACAACTCAAGGACTTTGGGATCTTGGTTTAGTTATGGCAGCTCTAGTTTTTGTGTGGATTCCTATGCATATTTGGGCATTAACCCTTCACTTTAAAGATGACTATAACAAGGTCAATGTTCCAATGCTGACATCTACACGTTCGGAAAATGTAGCTGCTAGAATTATAGCTGTGACCACATTAATGATGGTATTATTTTCAGTGGTACCATTTTTCCTTACTCACGAAGATGGAACGTCGGTTATGGGTCAAGTGTATCTGTATACTGCTATTACATCAGGAGTACTGATGATAATTTTGAGTGGCTGGGTAATTAAAAAACCAACTGAGCAAGCATCATGGACTCTTTTCAAATTTTCTAGTCCATATCTAGCAGTTTTATTTATTGCCTTAATGATTGATTCAGCACTATAGAATTTTTTTTAACTAAATATTCCTTATAATAATTCATTTAGTATATAAAAAATCAGAATTGAATCGAAAATGAATGCCATGAATCAAACATTACATTTTTGATTCTATTTACAAGTTCCATTATAACTTTGAGTTGTTCTTTAATTATTTCATCTTTTTTAACTAATTCTTCTTCAAGCAGTCTAACTTTTTCTTTTAGATTAATTTCATCAACATCTTGTTGTGAATTAATTATACTTGATTCAAGATGAGGGATATTTACATCCAATGTAACATGTCTTGTTTCAGGATCTTTTGGTAATTCAGATTTTATTTCATCTAATCTATCTACAAGTTTTTCTAAGCGATTCTCTCCTGTATAATTCCATAATGAATCCTTATACAATAAAATACAGTCATTGACAGCTTCTACGTTCTTTTGTAATCTGAATTGTGCTTCAGTTAGATATCTATATTGAGGGTACCAATCTTCACAATTTTGAATCTTTTGAAGTTTCATTCTTAATTCGTCAAATTTTTGATAATCAATCTCAATTCCATTGTATTTATTTATAATTTCAGTTTCACAATTTCGTTTTGCTACAGTTTTTTCAGACTCTGTTGTTGACTTGTCTGCAATTATCTTTTTGTGACATTCTTGAATTAGTTCTCTGATTTTAATATCATTTTCATCTTGTGATATATTTTGGGCATAGGCAGGAATGATTAGTCCCATGACCGCAAACAAAAGTAGCGGAAGGACCACATTCATACCTGAAAATACCCAGATTTTATTACTTAAGCGATACGTATAATTCCTTAGCGAAGCAAAACGCACAACATTACTATTATAAAAAAATAAAGATTGATAAAAATTTTTTAAATAACATTTTGGTTTTAGGAAAGCTACTTCCAAAGATAAAATGCCCATGTAAGAGAAACTATGGTGAATATACTAACTACATATGAAGAGTAGTATCCAAATTTGTGTTTAGGCTTATGCATATTTTAATTCCTTTCTAGTGTATATTGGAACTTAAGACCAGAAACGATGAGTACTCTGGTGACAGTTCCAATAGTGATTGACGATTAAATTTAGAGTATTTAGATCATACTGATAATTTCTACGAAAGCGCTTTAATACAATTTGATGATTCAATTTTATCCATAGCCCAGACCACAGTTGAACTATTCCCATATCAACCAGGGAGTAATTGTACCATGTGAGGGGAGGTGCCGGCCTCCTCTCATTAATAAAATAAGATAATAGTGTTCTGTTCTACGGAAATCTTATCTATTTTAATCTCATTATGAATTCCTTGAATGTAAGTATAGCATTTGGATTAATTCCAATTTTTTTAATAGGCACAGCATTTGGCTTGGGAATTATTGAAATTTCTCCCCCAGGTAGCGACATATTTGTTCAAAGTCTTGAGAAAGTTAAGAATGAGATACTTGATCTAGCACAAGGGAAAACATCAATTAATGAAAGTTTTGATAGAACAAATACTTCGGTTGAAAAAGTAGCAGAAGAGAATATCATAAAATTTGACAATGTAATAAAATATGCTCAGAAAAAAATCAATCCTTCTCAATTAGATGAAGATAAACCACAGTTTGATTCTCAGAAAATTGAATATCTGGTTCATCAGCTTACAAATCAAGAACGTAAAAACTATGGCCTTACACAATTGGTATTTGATTCAGAAATTACACAGATTGCCCGTGGACATAGTCAAGATATGGCATCCAGAGAATATTTTGCCCATGAAACTCCAGAAGGTTTTACTCCGACAGATAGAGCAGAACATGTTGGATATGTTTGTCAAAAAATTATTGGTTTACAAATGTATTCAGGATTAGCTGAAAATATTTTCCAAGGTTATCTTTTTAATTCGTATTATACGTTAAATGGTGTAATTACTTCATATGATTGGAGTTCGGAAGAGGAAATTGCTAAAATTACTGTTGATGGATGGATGAATTCTCCAGGACATCGAGAAAATATACTTACAGATATTTTTGATAGAGAAGGTATTGGGGTAGAAATTTCACCAGATAACAAAGTGTATGTTACACAGAACTTCTGCTAAGTAGTATTATTAAAAATTTGAAATTATAACAGTTTTTTGCACATTTTATAATTCAAAATTTAATATGGAAAATTTTAGATTTTATTTGTAATTATTTCATGAAATAAAAATAGTTATGTAGAGTCAAAATCATATCAAAATCTACATCTACGATGCTATAGGTCAAAAAGTCACAACTAAGTTGCTGAATAGTAAAATTCTTAATTTTAGGCCTGATGATTCATAAGAGTTTATCAATACTTACCATAATTTTGTTAGGGGGAACTTTGGTAGGTTTTTCTGAAGCAAAGATTAGCACTCCATTTGATTATTCCACAACAGGAGTTGAGATAAAAGATTTTGATCTTGATTTTAATGACATAGTGGTAATGCTTGATGTTGAGGTAACTGAGATTCCTGCAACAATAGAGATTACCTTTGAGCGAGAATTTTTTGATTCATCAAATATGGAAAAAGATACTGAATTTACAATAATTGGTGACGGGGAACTTATCTATTATGACGAGATCATTACAAACTCTAAGCTTCGAACTATAAAATTTAACTTAGCGTCTGATGTTGAATTAGTTGAGATATTTGGAACTCAACTCAAAGGTATAACATCAACTCCCATAATTGAAGTTCCTGAGATAATTTCAACCACTAATGTTGATAAAACAGATGAAATAGATGATTTAGAAAAAGAAAACCAAATACTTAGGGAAGAAAATATACTTTTAAAAGAAAAAAACGATGAGCTTGATGGTAGAATTTTTGAATTAGAAAATCTCGTTTCTGCTTTAGAAACACAAGTAAACAAACTTAATACAATTGTAACCGAACAAGTAAAGGTAATTTATAACTGGGTTTTAGGCTATTCAATTAATTAGAATAATTTTTAAAAATTAAAATCTAATTTTTTAATTTTTTCCATCCTTGCTAAATGTTCTTTAATTGTATTGTTTATTGAGGCTAAACATTCAGCAGTTTCAAATGCATCTTTTTGTAAATTTGAGATATTTTGTTTAGCAAGGTCAAACTCTGTGAAAGATTGATGTTGTGAATCATTTATGATTTCTGCTGAACACGCATCTTTAATTTCTAATTTTGATAAAGGTTTAGTCATTACATTTACTTTGATTTTAATATATTAACAACTTGTTTGTAATTTTGTTTCAACAGATCGGGATTGAGAAAAACGAACTGAAAGGGCTGGTTAATACCAGACTCCAGTCTCAAATTGAGTAGAATTCTTAGTATCTGCTATTTTGGCTAAAACGGGTGACCATTCTGCCTTTTCCTCTTTTGCCTGAGCTATAGCATTTTTGTACATTAACTCAAATGTCCAATTCATGATTTCTCCCCATATTGCTTTTAGAGATTCCTCATCTGTCCAAAAAACACTGGTCCTAACAGCAGTCATTGCCACAATGTTTCTAGTATTATTTTTGGGATCTTTTTTCCATTTTTCAAGAACTTTATCACAAAACTCCAAGATTTCTTTTTTGGATAGAACTAGCCGATCTGGATCAAATTCCTTAGATGACTTGTTCATGATATTTTGAAAATCAACTCAGCTATAAATGTTTCAAGTTAAATGTATTTGAGAATAAAAGAACACTTTATGAGGGGTATCAACAAAAATCTATGCATGTCAGATACAGGCATATCTACAAATGAATGGGATAAGCTTTGGCAAGAATACTCTAAAGTTTTAGCAAAGTGGAGAGAGGTTTTTGAATCATTTCAAAAATCAACCATGGAAATGCAAAAAAAGTATATCGAAGTTATGGAGAAAGCTGCGAACGAATCAAGTAAAGAAACCATGAAACAATTTGGTGAAAATTGGCAGAAGGCACTGACTCAATCTGGAATAGATGTATTCAAACAATTTGGTGAAAATTGGGAAAAAGCCATGAATGAGTATACCTCAAATGCATTCAAACAATTTGGTGAAAATTGGCAGAAGGCACTGACTCAATCTGGAATGGGATCATTCAAATCCTATGGTGAAATGATGACCAAGTTTGCAGAAACTTGGAAAAATATGTGGCCAAAATAATTCAGAATTGATGAATATTATCAAGAAACATAATTTTTAATTTTATATTATACAAATTATATAATTTTTGAAAAATGAATTGCAATTATAAATGTGAAAAATGTATCCTAGGTCTTCATGGAAAATGTGAGTCACCGACTAAGTGTCATGTTACATATGGTGGAATAGAAAACAGTAGTTAAACAATTCTTAAAGATAATCTTTTAGAAAGATTTTCTCCTTCGTTGGAATTTTTGCGATTTCAAATCCTTCCTTTCTTTTTGACATGGATTTAGTTGCATCTATTCCTAATTTTGCAGTTTTGAGTCTTTTTTGATCACTTGAAGGATCAAGGCTAGAGCCTCTAACGTTTTTTAGTATTAGTAAATCACGATCAGCTTGAAATCTTGTAGCCATAGCATATTCAACGGATTCTGCATCATTAGGATCAATGTCATCATCGACTATAGTGACCATTTTTAAAGAGCGATGGGTAGCAAATGTTTTTTTGATAATGGATTTAGGATCACTATCTTTTCTTTTTTTAATCTGGACAACTGCATGAAGCCAGTTACATCCTCCATTTGTCATTGAAACTTGTTTTGTTTGAGGAAAAGCTTTCTTCAAATTTCGATTCAATTTAGCTTCTATAGGCATCCCCATTAACATACGATGCTCTGAATAACCTGACAGCACGTCATGAAATATTGGATTATTTCGATAGTATAGTGATTCCAATTCAAAGACTGGTTGATACCTAGCAAAATCATATGTTCGAAGCATCTCAACCATCCATTCTTTGTGTGTTTTGTCATGTAGGATTTTACCTTCCATAACAATTTCAGCTCCTGATGGAACAAAAATTCCAGAGTAAGGACATTCTGCTAACCGTAGCTTTCCACCTAAAATGGAATTGGCAATATCAAGTTCGTCTTTTCCCCAATCTGCCTGATATGCTCCTGCAATAGAAATAGCAGGATGGACTCCTATGGTTATTGCAACCTTGAGATCTTTGTTTTGGTTTTTTGAATGGATAAAAGCCCGATGAAGATCTCTTCCTTCAACCATTCTAACAGAAAAATGTTTTTTGTCAAGTGGCATTAACCGATGGAAGGAAGAGTTCTGGGTTCCTCGTTCAGGATTTTTAGTATAAATTATTGATGAGGTGATAAAAGGACCTGGTTCCTTTTCGAAATGTTTGACTATAGGTAAAATTGAGATGTCCGAGGATTGATTTTCCATAAATTGTCCTTTTGAAATTTTCTTAGGTTTTTTTGGATGCTCGATTGCCTGAATTACTTTTTCATGAATATTGAAATCTTTACCTCCAACAGCCAAGGCAAATCTTTCCCTTGTACCAACGAGATTTGAGACTAGTTTGAATTTTTTTCCTTTAATTTTCTCAAATAACAAGGCATAGGAACCATTTACTTTAGCCGTAAGTGCTGCAATTTCATATTTTGGAGATACCTCTCTTTTCACGATTTTTAGATTACTAATATTCTTCAATAATCCAAGATAGCTTCTCAGATCAGTCATGCTTGAATAATCTCCATTATTTCTCCCATCAAGATTTTAGCTGTATCATTTCCAAGCTCTTTAGTAGCAAATAAAGAAACAATACTTATTCCCTTAATCGAGGTTGATATTCTTTCTGCAGTTAACTTTAAGAAAAGAAAATCCGTTTTAGCTGGAATAACTGTAGTTGTAATAGCGGACGGCCCAGTTCCAATTGATACAACCATTGAACCAATTTTCTGACCACCTTCACTTACAGAAACAAAATTTCCATTATCAAAAGATATAGATTGTAGTAAAAATTTTCTATCGCCCACACTGATAGTTTTTTTTGTATAACCTCTTGTGGACATCAAAAGCTTCGAACGAAACTTATGCCTTTATTGCTATCGCTTCTATTTTTCTCTCTGTTTTTGTATCAGCTTCTACTCTTGCTCTGAGTTTGGCTTTATATTTCAGATTTCTTGGCTTTGTTCTTAGACGGTAACCACAACATGGACACCATAATCCTTCCCATTTGATGAAGATTTCACAAATTTGGCATCGTCTCTGTCCAGAAGCATATCTTCCAGTTCCTACAGGTTTTTGAGCCTTATATCTAACACAAATTCCTTTGCACGTCATTTTTCATCAATTCCTTAGTATAACTATTATAACATTCACAACTATTTAAGCATGGATCGATAATTTATAGAAGTTTTATACCTTTTTTTTATAAAATTTTCATTGATCGTTCAATTTATAAAAATAGATTTCAGTTTCTCTCAAAAAAGAGTATAAATATTTATCTATTTTTCAAAAAATTTGGGCTTTTAGAATTTTTTATCCAGTTCTAGAAAGTGGCAAAACTATGTGTCTGTAACCTTCTCGTTGTGTAATATATTTTGCCGACATCATATCTCGTTTTCCTCTTTGATTATAGTTTTTTATTTTAAGTGAGGTCTTTCTTTCATCAACAAACTCTAACTCAAAATCTGAACAAAATCTGAGGTTAAGTAATGTAATTATCTCTTTAGCAAGAATCATGTTTCCATTCCCTATTTTTACAATCTTTCTATCAGATTTTAGCTCAGCTAAAATTTTGGTAACATGCATAACAAGGCCTTCTACTGAAGTGAAAATTGACCGTTCAATTTCCTTCCCAAAATATAGTACAGAAAGACCCGTTCTGTGTCCTGGATCAATTCCAAGAACTAGCTCATTTTTATCAAGGCCTCCTTCCTCTAATTTTTGAATCATTAAACCTTTAATCACTGCAGGATCTTTATCTATAATTTCCTCATGAAGTATGGGTTTTTTAGAGTATTCGGGTGCCTCTTTAAAGGTGGTCAGAATCAAACTGCCATCATAGGAATTTATCTCCTCAGGAAGAATTGAATCATATTGTAATTTAAGGTCATTAAGTGCTTTTACGAATTTATAATAAGGTCTTCCATAGGTGGTAGCAATTCCTATACGAGCTTGGTTAAACGCTGCGATAATGATGTTACTTTTAGGTAAAATTTAGGTTTATGCCTTCAGAACAGTTGACACAACGTGGTCAACGGCTTCATTAAATTTGATGTCAATTTTATCTTGAACATCCTTTAAATTTACATCACCTGCGGCCAAAATTCGTTGGGATTCGGATTTAGCTTTATCTCTAGCCTCTGAAATTATAATCTCTGCCTCTTTGGTAGCCATTTGAGTAACCTGCTCTAGTAATTGGTCAATTTCCTTTTGGGCTTTTTGATTTAGCTGCTTTTTCATATCTGCCAATTTTTCATTAAGTGAATCTATGTCTGATTCTAGGCCAGATAGTGCCTTGATAATTTTATCAACTGTACCAGGTGTCACAGATGTTGCTTGGATCTCTTTAGAAATTGTCTTTGTTGCATGTTTTTTTGTATCCTTAGATTTCAAGTTAAATAAAAACCTCTAATTCCAATAATTAAATCCTTCAATTTTTTGTCAAAATTGGCTATTATTCGTGAGCTTTTAGTATTCGATCTTGTTCCTCGGGCGGAAGGTTAATCATTGCTAATACTTCAGTCGCACTAAGAGGAGTTTTAGGATGGTTTTTTTCATAAATAAATTCATCCCATAAACTATTCAAATGATGTCTAGCAATAAATTCTAAAATGTACTTATCATTAATGCTAAATTCATTTACATGAGTTTGGTCTTTATCTGATGTTTCTAGTACTATATTTCCTACAATTTTGGATTTTTGTGATAAATTATGATTTTGTTGAGCCATTTCCTATACCTATTGGAATTAAAACCAATTTGAATAAAAGACGATGTATTTCCCAAATGGAACTCTATTCCTCTTTTAATATAAGAATAATATCACTTTGTTGTGAGTAGTAAGATTGCTCTAGCAAGATCGCCTTTTGATTCTGCTAGTGCGCTGATTGCTTGTTCCTTAGATACACTTGCCTGTTGGCAAACAAGCTGTATGTCATCTTCACTAAATATTGGAACCTCTCTTTCCTTTTCTTCATAGCTTTCTGCAATTACCTGAAAAATTGAATTATCCTTTGCCTTCATTTCAGTTACTGCTGGCTTTGGAATGATAATCTCTTTTTTATCGGTTTTAATTATAACCTCCTGAACATTTGGGATTTCAGACATATCAAGACCCATCTTATCCATCATCCTTCTCATTTGCCTATTACCACCGCGCATCATTACGAACGATCTCCTTTATTCTGACTTTTTAAACTATCCCTGATTTTTATTGCCACACCTCTATTTTGGGATTGAATCATTTCTGATGAAAGTACAGCCCTTCCTACTGCTATTACTTTATTTTTAAATAAAACAGGAACATCAGAGGATATTTGAATATTCTTTCCACACCATACCACATGATTGCAAAAAACTGACCTTCCCTCTTCAACGAAAGGTTTAGAGTCCATATCAATCTCCAAACAGTTTTCTTTGAATTTTTTACTTTTTAATAGAATTTGTGCAAAATATGGTGAGATTGCCAAACCACCATCTATACGAAGTGTACAAAGTAGTTCTCCATCATGATAGACGCTCCGAATTCTTCCGTTTTTCTTGGAATAGGTAATTTCAATTTTTTTAGGAAATAATTTCGAAACACCATTTCCAAAAAGCGCATCTACTGTATGATGGAGTTTTTCAACAGAATCCATAATGTCCAGATTATAGTATTCTAAATATTTGTTAATGATTAATCTATATCTTTGATCCAAATCTATATAGATTGCTCAAAAAAATATAGATTATGACTGAACGTGAAGAAACAAGGAAAATCCAGTTCACTGGAAAATCATCCTACATCGTTTCATTGCCAAAACAATGGATAATGGAGCTTGGCCTAAAGCAAGGGGATCCAATAAATGTAGTTAGACATGGTTCTTCAACTTTACAAATTTCTCCAACACAGTACTCTACAAAGAGTCTTCAAATGGAAGATGCTACTTTTGAAGTAGGACCAGATGATGATAATACATCAATAGTAAGAAGATTGATTTCTCTTTACTTTCTTGGATTCAAAACAATTAACATTAAACCAAAAACTGGCAGATTCAAGCCAGCACAAAGAACCGCGGTTAAAGATGCCGTAAAAAAAATGTTAATGGGAACTGAGATAATTTCCGATTCTACTGAAGGAATAACAATTCAGGTATTAGTAAATTTGCTTGAGCTCTCAGTTAATGGCGCCTTCAAAAGAATGATACATCTTGCTAAATCGATGTTGAGGGATGCCCTTCTAGCAGTAAAGGAATCAAATTTTGAACTTGCTCAGGAAGTAATTAATGCTGATGATGAGGTTGACAGATTTGGATTTTACATCATTCGTCAATTAAAAATTGCTATCCAAAATGAGCATATGCTCAAAGAAATGGGATTTAAAAATTTGAGGGATTGTTTGGGTTTCAGGTTAGTTGTAAAGAATATTGAAAGAACCGGCGATCATGCAGTATTTATCGCTCAAGATTTATTAGAATTTAAAAAACCAATTAAAAAGGAGATTTTTGCAAAAATACAAGAAATGAGTGATTTTGCATTATCCTTTTTAGATGATTCATGTCTAGCACTCTTTAAAGAGGATTTTTTACAAGCTGAAAAAATCATTAAAAAAGCAACTGAAATTACATACTATGAAAAAAGAGTTCTAGATAGCACCAAATCAATAAAAGATGATGAAGAAATCTATCGCGTAAGGAGAATGATTGAAAATATTCGTAGAATTGCAGAATATGCTAGTGATATTACTGAAATTGTCCTTAACATGAATGTAGAAAAAATTCTCAAAAAATCAAAACCGTAGATTCGTGTATGAAATGAAATCTGCGATTTTAATTACCTATGACAAAGATGATTCTGTTAATGAGGCACTAGCCCTTTGCGACGCTGCAAATTACTCAGTTTGTCATATAATCAAACAAGATTTTTTGCAACGAGCAAGATTTGGGATTAGTGAAAATAAAGCTGATGAAATAAAAGAAATTATGAGTAGATTAAGACCAGATGTTATTATTTATGATGAAATTCTTAAACCAAGCCAAAACTACAATTTAGCTTCAAAATTAAAAATTCCCATTCTTGACAGAGAAACATTGATTTTAGAAATCTTTGAGAGTCGAGCAACTAGTTCTGAATCAAGACTCCAAATAAAACTAGCACAACTTCGTTATGAGATGTCAAGAGCAAAAGAAAAGGTTCGTCTTGCAAAAATGGGTGAACAGCCAGGATTTTTGGGAATTGGAAAATTCGAAGTTGATGTGTATTACAATGATATCAAACATAGAATGATAAGTGTAAAATCAAAACTAAAAAAAGCTGGAAAACAGAGAGAACTTCACAGACAATCAAGAAAACGTCTTGGTTTTAAAACAATCTCATTGGCAGGATATACATCAGCAGGAAAAACTACCTTGTTTAATCTATTAACTGGAGAAGACCGCCAAAAAGGAAAGGAACTTTTTACAACTCTCTCTACTACTACTAGAAGATTAACTATAGATAAAAAAACGGTATTAATTTCTGATACTGTTGGATTTATCAGTAAACTTCCTGCCTATATGATCGAGGCATTCAAATCAACACTAGAAGAACTTCTTCACACTGATCTTGTTATAGTTGTAATTGATGCAAGTGATCTACAATCAGAATTAAAAAAGAAATTTCAAAGTTGTACAAAAACTCTTTATGAATTAGGAGTAGAGCCTGATAGAATGATTTTTGTTCTTAATAAAATAGATCTTATTAAACCAGAGTTAATTATACAAAAAAAAGAATATCTCAAACTAGATGAAAATAAAATATGGATTCCAATTTCGTCCACAACTGGAGAAAATATTTTACAATTAAAGAATCTGATAAATGAAATGTTAGAATTTAAGAAAGACGTAGAATCTAAAAAATCATTAAAGGAAGAGATTGATAAAATCTATGGGCTTTGAAGTGTTACGAATTGGTCAGAGATTGGTAAGAGACGATCGAGTTACAACACATGTTGCATTAGTTGCAAGAGCCTTTGGGGCTTCAAAAATATACATGAATGAAGTAAATCCAGAAATTAAAGATACTTTAAACAAAATTAATCATACTTGGGGAGGAGATTTTGAAATTGAATTCATTACTGATTGGAAAAAGATAGTTAAAGAAAAAAAATCAAACATGGTAAAAATTGTTCATTTAACTATGTATGGCGAAAACATAAACAAATTAGAGTCCTTTTTACAAAAAGAAGAAAATATTCTGATAGTGGTGGGTGCTGAAAAAGTACCTCGGGAGATTTATGATTTTGCAGATTATAATGTGGCAATAGGGAATCAACCTCATTCTGAGATTAGCGCACTGGCGGTTTTATTAGATAGAATTCAGAAAGGAAATCAGTTTTTTACAAGATTTGAAAATCCTGTGAGAGAGATTATTCCAACAAAACAAGGTAAAAATGTAATCATAAAAGAAAAAATGGATAAATAACGGAATGCAAAGGATGTAGTAAGTTTGATTGATAAATATGAAGATCCATTTGTAAGGATTGCTACAATGATAGGTGGAGACGAATATCTCAAAGTAGCAAGATCCCTTTTGAAATCAGAAGATGCAACTGATGAAGAAATTGCAAGCTCTACTGGACTAAGAATCAATATGGTTAGAAAGGTACTTTACGATCTTTTTGGAAAGGCATTGATTACTGGTATTAGAGTTAAAGATGAAAAGAAAGGATGGTTTGTATACAGATGGCGTTCGAGGAGAGACGAAGTAGAAAATTTTATTGAAGGACAGAAAAAGAAGATTTCAGAAAGACTCCAACAAAGATTAGATTATGAAAACTCTTCGGATTTTTATCACTGTGGAAATAATGATTGTTCGAGAGTTACTTTTGAAAATGCATTAGAACTCTTTTTTAAATGCCCCTCATGTGGTCAAGTCTTAAACTTGAAGAAAAATGATAAATCAAAAAAAGCTTTTGCGTCTAAAATTGATTATATTAAAAAAGATATGAGACAAAATTAAACAAAACTTTACTAAATCATAATCAAAAAGTGGGCATTTACAATTAACTTGATGCTGTTCAATTGAACGCACAAAATCTCATAAGCTTATTCTGTTAAAATCATAAACATGACAAAAGTAGTAATTCTCAATATAGAATAGGTGAAATTAACATTGGCAGGCATCTATACAAAAGAGAAAGTAATAGGGGATATGCTTCAGAATGGAGAATTAGAAAGTGAAGAAGCGATAATGAATGATAAAGAAAGGTTTGGTAGAGTCAGAACAAGCCTGATGAAGCAATTAAGAGTAAAATATGGTGATGATATTGCTAATAGGGCACTTTATAGGATTAACAAAAGAATTTCAGAGGGTTCATTACGGATAAAAATAAACCTCAATCCCATTCATGGCACAAAAACTGAAATTTAATTACCTAATACTTCTTTATCGTTAAGAGTTGAACTTAACCCATGATGACTGAACCTCCTAAATCAGAAGGATCCGAAGAAATATGTCCAATTTGTAAGAAACCAAAAAGTAGACATACTCCTGAAAAAATGTTGGAATGTTCAAAAAAGATAAGAGAATTTCAAGATGCAAAAAGTGAAAGAGAGTCTGGAAATTAACTAATTTTTAGGGTCAAGATACCAAAAAACAGTTTTATTGTCTGATAAGTCCTTATTCCATCGTAGTTTTCCTTCACTATCGAAAAAACGTTGGGTGTTTTTATCAGCTAATCCATACTTTACATTTAATTTAGAATTATAATCAACTATTTCACTCTTAGTTACTGCAGCTTTTCTTTGAAAAATCTTAGTAGCTTCAACTGTATTTTCACCATTTTTTATTGCATCAACTTTAGCTGCATATGCTTCAGTATGTCTTTGTTCCGTAAAATTAAACTGATCCCAGAAAATTAACTTAACAGTGTCATCAACGTCCTGAACAAATCTACCGAAAGCCAATCTGGGAGTAAAAAATTCAAATTGTTTTTCAAAACTCTTAAGATCTTCTTCAAGTGTATTTTGTGCAATTTGTCTTTGTTCATCTATGAGATTTTTATGATTTTCAATTTCCTGTCGTTTCTTTTCTTCTTCTTGTTGTTGTCTTTGAACTTCTTCCATATGTTTAAGAATAATTTGTGAAAGGGGATTCTTAGTAAATCCATCCTGAACTAATGTTGGGACTTGTGAAATTATAGTAAGATCAATATTTGGAACAGATTGAGGAATTCCATTTACAAAATATGATGTATTAACTATACTCATTCCATATCCTTCTTTTGTTGTTATTATGTTAACTTTATAATCACCTGATTCCGCTGCAGTTTTTAGCTCAATATAGAAAGAACCTACATTATTGGTAGTTGCGCTAATAGTTTCTGTTGCAAATGTAATTTTTACTAGTGCACCTTCAACAGGATTTCCACCCTGATCCTTTACATTACCTACAATTATTGGAAAATCTCCTCGTTCTAGAGGATTATTTAGTGGCCAAGCGGTAGTTACCAAGTCTCCTAATGAAGAGTTTGCATATGATAAAGAAGAAAGTACCATTATAGTTAGAACTACTGTATATCCTGCCTTTTTCATGGCTACTTGTTTTAATTTTGAAAATTAAGCTACTATGTAAGGTGTTTTTATCAGCTGATGAAATTTTTTTGAGTGGAACTAGAACAGTAGAATTCAATAGCAAAATTGATTAATCTCTAAAAAATGGGAGTTTTTTTAGAAATAAAATCATTGATTATGATTTCATTTGATAAAATCTCAGTATCAATTAAAAATATGTATTATGTAATCTAGATAAACTAAACTGAACGTAATAATATATATCAACAAGTCTAGATTAACAATATCAATTGATTCTCAGAAATTTGTCAAAAGAAAATATTTCGTCTGACAGATCTGAGCATGTTTTTGTAAAATTTTGTGGTAAAATCAGAATAATCACTGCTAATCTTTTTTCCAGCTCCTCTCCTATGACAACTGCTGAAAAAATTGGATTATTTTTTACCATAGTTTCATTTAGTGTTATACTTAGTCCAATTGCACTAAGTGATGTTGATCCATATCATATCAAAGGAATCTTTGAAGAAGTAAAGAACAGTATACCGTTAATAGAAGATTTGTCTGAAAATCAAGAAATGCAGTATACTCTAATAGTACATCTTAAATTTTGGCAAGAATCTCATTTAGATGCTACAGAGAAGGTTATTTTAGGAAAATATAGAACCTCAACAAATTAGGTTATACTGTAATACAATTTCATTTCCTAACTTACAGATTTTTTTCAATTTTAATTTTTTAGAATTTTGTATTTTTGAAAATCCATCTCCATCTACTAGTGAAATGGCTTTTTGCCCACCAACAAGATAAGGTGTTATGGTAACTATCACCTCATCTACTAATCCTTGTTTAATAAATTCCCAATTAACTGTACCACCTCCTTCTACAAGAAGAGTTTTAATTTTTTTCTTAGAAAGTATTTTCAAGAGATTTTTTATGTTTACTTTATTTTCACCTATTACTATTATCTCAAGTGAATGATTTTTTAGTTTGGAAATATTTTGTCTTGACGCTTTTTTTGATACAGCTAATATTGTCGGAATTTTTTTGCATGTCTTAATAATTTGAGATTTAGGATGAATTTCAGCTTTAGAATCTAAAATTACACGTAAAGGGTTTTTTCCTTTTGTATATCTAACTGTAAGCATTGGATCATCTCTCTTTATTGTATTAGAACCTACCAAGATTGCATCTACTTTTGAGCGTAGTTTATGAATTCTAATTCTATCTTGTTTAGAAGATAACCTTGAATCACCTTTTTTTGTGGCTATTTTTCCATCTAGTGTCATTGCAGCACTCAAAATTACTTTTGGTCTAGATTTTGCCATGAACAATTTTTCCGCCTATCATTACTGCTTTAATTGAAGACTCGCTAGCTCTTTGTACAATTGAAGCATATGGATTATGCATCGGTTCTAAATCAATAGCATGTTTATCAATGAATATACAGTCAGCATTTTTACTTATTTCTATTACACCAATGTTTTTTTGTAAAATTTTTTCTGCATTTACGGTTGCCATCTTGAGAATTTGTTTGGGTTCAATTCTTTTTCGATTCAAACCCATTGTGACCTTCCACAGATAATCCATTTCTCGAAAAATATCAGGAGAATTTACCATTACATTGTCTGTACCAATTGCAATATTACAACCTGCTTTTATCATATTTTCTACATTAGGAATACCTTCTGCCAATGCTGCATTAGCACGTGGACAAATTACAATACCTCTTGTCTTCTTAGCAATTTGATGGAGATCTCTTGGTGAAGCATAAGTCATATGCACTAAAAAATGGGGTTTTAGTAACATGGCGCGTTGTGTCTCAGACATTTTGGTTAAATTTTTTGAAATATTTGAACTCTGAATTGTTTCTTGAGAATGGATCGCTCTTAGTTTTTTAATTTTAGAATAATATTTTAGTACAGAGCTACTATTTTCGTTTGATCCACTAATCCCTAGTCCATCACATTTTTTTAAAAGAGTTTCAAGTTCAGCTTTTTTTGAATTAGGGAATGGAATGTTTTTTTTAATTTGTTTGTGATTCTGATAATATTCTGGTCTTCCAAGTATTATGGCTCTTATTGGAAGAGAAGAGAGAAGTTTTTTGATTAGCAGTATTCCATCTAATCCACCTTCTCTAAAATCAACAAATGTTGTAATGCCATTTTTTATCATTGAAAGGCAAGTATTTTTCATAAAATTCGCAAGATGTGATGGATTTGATTCATTCAGAATCTTTTGTTTAACACCAAAAAGTGGGTGAATTTTTTGATTAACAGTACTGCTTAATGAAATATCTTTTGCAATAGAATCGCCTATATGAGTATGTGAATTAATCAAACCTGGAATTATCAATAGTCCTTCACAGTCAATTGATTCTTCGTTTGAGTTTGGTTTCAAGTTTTGTTTTATTTTTTTAAAAATTTCTCCTGAAATTTTGAGATCGGTAGAAGAAACATAAGTTAATTCTTTGCCGTAAAGAATACTAGCGTTTTTTAAAAGCATGATGTTTCTAAGATTTCAGGTTTATCTTTACCAGAATCACGAATTTCTCTAATTTTATCAAGTGATTCTGTAGCTAGTTTTGCAGCTTCGCGTGAAGTTTTTCCAATACCAATGCCACAATTAAGTAACAGACCTAGATTATTTTTTGTTAGATCAATGAATTTCCTTGCAATTTCCTTTGCATCATAATCACTTGCAACTACCATAAAATTATCTCCCCCCATGAAGAATGCCATTGATTTTCTGGCTAAGAAGAATTCAGACATTGATGAATATAGTTTAAACATTGTTGAAGATACTTCATATGGGGATTGTGTTTTTCGTTTTGATGTTAAATCCTCTACATCAAAATGCATAATGGTTACTTGCTGTTCATCCTTTCCATTGACGAAACCATAGATATTATGTTCTTTGTTTAGAATTACTGAAGATTTTTTTCCCTCATAAGCTTTTAGATTTGCATCAAATGGAGTCTGAGCAAATCCAATAGACATTGATAGTTTTAGGTCAAATACCTTAGACAGTTTTTTTTGAATAATAATATGATCTTCAAGGGTTAACTGATTGGTTATAACAAACAATTCATCGGATCTATTTAAAAATGCCAAGCAGTTTTTCTCTGAAAATAATTGTTGAATTTGTTGATACAAAGAAGCTTGTAAAATTTGAAGTTGATGTTCTCTATCACTACCTAAAGTTAGAGTCCAAGGCCCATAATCATTTATTTTGATGATTGTTAGTTGAATCAATTTATCGAATTTTTGCTAATTCCTCAAAAATTTTTAATACTGCTTCTACGGCTCTTTCTGAAACTGGTCTGATTCGTGCATATGCTTGTCTTTCGCCCATTCCAGGTCCTGTAATTCCTAATGATACTGGTTTTTGGTATTTTAATGAAAGTTTTGTAATGCGGGTTGCTGTAACATTTGCAATTAGTTCATCATGTTTTGTTTGTCCTTTAATTACAGCTCCAAGGGTTACAACTCCATCAATTTCCTTTTTTTCGAGTAATCTATCTATAATTAACGGCATATCAAAAACTCCGGGAACCTTACAAGTAAATATAACATTTAATTTTAGAGATTTTGCTTTTTCTAAAGCTACTTCAACCATTCTAGATGTCACTTTGTCATTAAATTCCGAGGCCACAATTGCAATATTCAAAATCAATGCACCTTGGCATATTCTAACAATTCTTTGCCATCAATAAATGGGATGGCATTTTGTTTAGCATATTTTTTTGCTTTTTCTACTGAAAGAGCTGAATATGTTTCTGCATCCATCATTTCACAAATAGCAGAAACTGGATTTAATTTAGCAAGCTTTGTTAAATAAATAGACATTTCAGTATGTCCCCGTCTGTTAGAAAGTAAACCATTTGCTGCAATCAACATAGGAACATGCCCGGGTGTCTTAAATGAAGATATGAACTTGTTATGTTGATTATCGGCCTTGTTAAGATTTGCCATTTCACGAATTGTGAGTGCTCTATCTCTATCAGTAATTCCGGTATAAGTTTGATAATGATTAATTGAGATTGAAAAAGTTGGATGATCTCCATATGGAGCTAAGCCCATAATCATTTCTTTAGATTTTGAATCAAAATGATTAGAACTAGCTAAAATTTCATGCATGTAATTAAGACCGAGTTCTTTTCCAAGAGAATAATCTATTGCAAGACATATCAATCCACCTGCATGCTGTCTCATACGTGCTATATGTTCTGGAGTAACAAACTCTGCAGCAACTACCATATCAATTTCATTTTCTCGGCCACCTGAATCATGAAGTAATACAAATTCGCCTCTTCTAAGAGATGACAGTGCATCATCAAGTGTCATAACAAAAAGTAATTTTATCTAATTATATAGTTTACTCGAAAATTAGTAATTACCAATAAAGTAGTAATAGATTAGGTTTGTTTTAGAATGTATTTTCCTAGAATATCAGTTTCAATATTAATCTTGTCGCCTACTTTTTTTGATTGAAAATTTGTCACTTTGATAGTATGTGGGATTAAACAAACTGATGCAATATTTTTTGTAACATCAACTACTGTCAAACTAATTCCATCAATTGCGATTGAACCTTTCTCAACAACAAACTTTGCTAATTTTTTTGGAACTTCAAACCACACTTTAACTTCTTTGGGTTTTTTTTCAATTTTTTTTATCATGGCAACTCCATCTACATGTCCTAACACAAAATGTCCCTCCATTCTAGCACCAACCTTTAAGCTACGTTCAATATTTACTATGGAACCTTTCTTTAGATTTCCAAGATCAGTTTTTTTTATTGTTTCATCAATCATTTCAAAATCACACTTATTTTTTGAAATTTTTGTAACCGATAGACATACTCCATTCAATGCCACACTCTGTCCCACTTTAAGCCCTTTAGCATGCACCCCAAGATCTATTGTCATTTGATATGCACTACGATTTTTAGTATCTTGATTAATTTTTTCTACCACGCCTAGACCTTCAACAATCCCAGTAAACATAGATCTGACTAATCTAATTCTGTATAAAAAGCATCAATTCCATGTTGAAGATTTTTACATTAGAAAACTAATTCGATTAGTATCTTGAGTTCCAGTACAAAACTTATGGAAAAAATCCTTTATGGAATTGCTAAACAATGGATAGCTGGCGAAACAATAGATGAAGCATTAAAATCTGTAAGAGAGGCATATAAGAAAGGTAGACATGCAATTGTAAACAAATTAGGAGAATATCATAAATCAAGGTTACAAATAATGAATACAATAAAAGAATATCAATTAATTTCGTCATCATTTAGAAAATGGAAGGTAAGAGGTGCTATATCTGTAAAACCTACACAAATAGGATTGTTAATTAGTAGAAAAGAGTGTTTAAAAAATTTTGAAAAAATAATTTCAACAGCTTCATCTACACATACTTTTGTTTGGATTGATATGGAATCGGCAGAACATACAGATGAGACTATAGAGATCTATTACGAGCTATTTGCAAGATATGAAAGATTAGGTTTAGCCCTACAAGCCAATCTAAAAAGAACAAAAAATGACCTCATTGATTTAATCGAGCATGGAGCAAAAATTCGGCTTGTAAAAGGTGCATATAATGAGAATAGTAAGATTTCATACAAATCAAAAAATAAAGTGGATGAAAGTTATCTGAATTTAATGGAAATACTTTTCAAAAAAGGAAATGAGTTTGGCATTGCAACTCATGATTCAAACATGATTAACCATGCCATACGACTTTCAAAAAAATTTCAACGAAAGTTTGAATTTCAGATGTTAAAGGGAATTCGAGATGAGTTAAAGCCTGACTTGGTCAAAAAGGGATTTGTGGTGTCAGATTATATTCCCTATGGAACAAATTGGCTTCCTTACTCAATCCGTCGAGTAAAAGAAAGAAAACGTAACATCTTACTTCTGGGTAGTTCATTTATTCAATCACATCGAGTTTGAGTCTGGGCTCGCATAAATTGTTGTAAATAGTTTTCACCACCAGCTCCTTTACCAGTTGTTCCAGAATGTTTCCAACCTACAAATGGTTGACTGCGGACCAATGCAGCTGTCGTTGCACTAGCTGCTCTATTTGCATAAACTGTACCTGCCTGAATCTTATCAAAAAATTCATCGAGTTGTTCTTTGTCTTCACTAAATATTCCAGCTGTCAAACCATATTCAGATTCATTTGCAAGCTTAATTGCTTCATCAAAATTTTCAAACTTGTCTACACAAAGAAGAGGTAAAAATAATTCCTCTTTCATTAATTTATGATTTCTTGGAAGCTTTGTTACTATTGTTGGTGTTACATAGTATCCTTTTTCATATTCAAAATCTTGTAAAATTGTTCCTCCAACAAGAATTTCTCCATCTTTTTTAGCAAGTTGAATTGCTTCTTTGAATTTTTGTTGTGCGGATTTGTTGATTATTGGTCCCAAGAAAACATCTCGTTTCCAAGGTAATCCTATTTTAAGAGATTTTGTCTTCTGCACTAGCTTTTCTAGGAATTTATCAGCAATTTCTTGTTGGACATATACTCTAGAGCATGCACTACATTTTTGGCCTCCATATCCGAATGCAGCTCGAAGAACTCCATCGGTTGCCTTTTCGAGATCTGCATACTTTGTAACTATTACTGGATTTTTACCTCCCATCTCAGAAATGAAAGGTTTAGTTTCTTTCTGTGTAAATGTTTTGTAGCCAGACATTCCAACTTCTCTGGAACCAGTAAATGCTATACCATCTACATCTGGGCTTTCAATCAATGTTTTACCTACAACATTACCGGAACCTGTTACAAAATTAATAGCACCTGTAGGTAATTTTTTGTAAATTGCTTTCACAAACTCATATGAAGAAAGTGGAGTATCGCTAGCTGGTTTTAACACTGCAGTATTTCCTGTAATTAGAGCACCAGTAGTCATTCCGATAGCAATAGCAGATGGAAAATTAAAAGGAGCAATAATTCCCCAAACTCCATAAGGTTTGAATATTATTCGGGTTTTTTCTTTTGGATTAGGATGTTCTGTTTCTTTTGAAAATCCTTTGTTAATTTCTAACTGATAAGCATAGAATCTCATAAAATCGATTGCTTCATCTATATCACCCATTGCCTCAATTCTTGTCTTTCCATTTTCGTATGACATGATTGCAGCAAGACGAAATTTTTGTTTTGAAAATAGGGCCGCACATTCATTGAAAATGGTTACTCTTTTTTGATATGTGGTAGTACTCCATTCATAAAATGCTTCTTTTGCTGACTTTATAGCATAATTTGTATCATTGATAGTTCCTTGTGGAAATTTTGCGACAATGATTGAAGTATCAGAAGGGGATTTTACTTCAAATAAATTTTTTGAATAGATTTCTTCACCATTTATGATTAATGGATATTCTTTATTTAGTTCATTTTTGACTTGCTCAACTGCATTTTCAAATTGTTCATGAAATTCATTTATTTCATTTTTTGCAACAGCGTGTCCCCATGTAAATTCATTTTTAAACACAATTATAGAATAGGGATGGCGTATTTTAAATGAGTAGAGAATTATTAAATAAAATCAGGGATTGGAAAAAAATTAAAAAATAGGATTTATCAGATTTAATTAGTTTAATCTAACTGCAGTTAATGATTTTATAGAAAAAAGAAAGCCTGATGAAAACTATAATTTTTAAAATATACTTATTCTATTATCCCTGAATGGGATTTAATTGGTAATTAATGGTATTTACTACCATAGTTTATATATCTTAGTGAGAGAACCTAGGCATGAAAATTAAAACAATAAACCCCGCAACAGAAGAAATTCTTGCGGAATATGATTCTCTAACAGAAGAACAAGTCAATCATGAAGTTAACGATTCAAGAAAAATCTATGAATCTATATGGAAAAAATTTGATATTTCTGAGAGAGCAAAACTACTTCGAAATCTAGGACATATGTTACTACAAAGGAAGAAGGAATATGCCACGATTATTACAAACGAAATGGGAAAACCAATCACTGAGTCTATTGCTGAAGTTGAAAAATGTAGTTGGGTTTGTGAGTATTATGCAGATAATGGAAAAAAATTTTTGGAACCAGAATTTATTGAAACAAATGCAAAAGACAGCT
>Ga0233417_10000097_pt1 | contig 23229 bp, 18 predicted proteins | sample Sed_MG_FD_189023 | JGI IMG/M metagenome (GOLD analysis project Ga0233417, IMG submission 189023) | Sediment microbial communities from Lake Towuti, South Sulawesi, Indonesia - Sediment_Towuti_2014_0.5_MG | ecosystem: Environmental > Aquatic > Freshwater > Lake > Sediment | place: Indonesia... | reverse complement strand
AGCCCTTAAGGCTGCTCAGGACGCCTTGATCTCGCAGAGGGCGGCGGTTTCCTTTCCGCCGCCGGGCCGGATTGCCTTTGCCTCCAATCGCCTCAGTTCCGCCGATCTATACTCGATGAAGGGGGACGGAAACGATGTAATCCGCTTGACGCGCAATGGGGGCTTCGAGCCCAGTTATTCACCGGGCAGCGATAGAATCGTCTTTACGGCGTTGCACGAAAACCGTGCCCGGCTCTACACCATTCCGCCTAACGGCGGTGAGGAGGTCAATGTCGGAGGAACTGAGTATGACAACTGGGAGCCAGCTTTTTCGCGAGATGGCCAGCGTATTGCCTTTGTCTCGTCTCGCGATGGAGGTTGGGACATTTACTCAATGAATGCAGACAGCAGCGACGTAAAGCGACTGACCGATCACCCAGCCAAAGATTACGTGCCAGCGTGGTCACCCGATAGGCGGCGTATTGCGTTCGTCTCCGAGCGTTTGGGGCGACCTGACCTCTGGGTTATGGACGCCGACGGGGGCAACCAGGTTCAGTTGACCGATGACCCCGCCGACGATGTCTATCCGACGTGGTCGCCCGATGGCCAGCACATTTCATTCGCCAGCAACCGTGGCGGTAACCTGGATATCTACGTGATGGAGGCCGACGGCCGTAACTTGCGCAATGTTACCAACTCACCTTTTGACGAGAACTATCCGGCCTGGTCGCCCGACGGCAACTGGTTGGCTTTTTCACGCTTCACCACGAACAACGAAATCTTCGTTATGACCATAGACGGGGATCACCTGACCAACCTCACCAACAGCAGCGATGCTGATTGGGCTCCGACCTGGATCCCTTAGGGTGAACAAGGTCAAGGGCATGGACGGCCTTTTGACAATAAGCGGATGCGGGGGCACACTGCAGACGACAACAGCTTAGGGTCCTGGAGAGTCCCGTGAGCCTCAACTCAACCTCTCATACCTACGAAACTTTCGACCTGCTCGTCGGCAGCAAGACGGCCGACGGCTACGCGGTGACCATCACTCGCGCCCCGGCTGGCGATGCATCGGGTTTTTGCCAGCTCGATCCAGACAACCCAGAGCTGCGGGCTGCCTTGCTACGCCTCGAGGAGGCCAACAGCGATGAGGCGCTGTTGACCAGTGTGGGCCGCCAGTTGTTCGAAGTGCTCTTTACCGATGAGATTGAAGCGGTTTTGCGGGGCAGCCTGGGACAGGTCCGGGGCACCGGCAAGGGGCTGCGGGTTCGGCTACGCCTGGAGGCGCCTGAGCTGGCTGCCCTGCCCTGGGAGTATCTGTATGACCCACAGGAGGATCGCTTCTTGGCCATCTCGCCCGAGACCCCCGTGGTGCGTTACGTGCCTATGCGCAGCGCCACTCGCCCCACGACCGTCTCCCCTCCGCTGCGGGTCTTGGTGGTCATCTCCAATCCCAGCGACGTGCCGCCGTTGGACATAGCTCAGGAGAAAGGCATCATCGAGAAAGCCCTGCGCGAGCGCATCGACCAGGGCTTGGTGCAATTACGTCTGCTCGAACGTGGCGTGGTGGCCGAGATTACGCAGGCCATGCGTGACTTTCGCCCCCACGTCTTTCATTTTGTCGGGCATGGCCAGTTCGAGGGTGACCAGGCCTACGTCATGCTTGAGGACGAGCAGGGATATGCCCAGCCGATGGGCGAGTTGTCTTTCCGCGAGTTCTTCCTGGGTGTTGCGGACATGCGGGTTGCGGTGTTGAATGCCTGTCAGACGGCCACAACCTCGTCCGCCCAGCCCCTGGCAGGCTTGGCGCCCCGCATCTTGCAGCGAGACCTGGCCGCGGTAGTGGCGATGCAGTATCCTATGCCCGACCGGGCCGCCTTGGTGTTCTCGCGGGAGTTCTACCGCAGCCTGGCGTTGGGCTACCCGGTGGATGCCGCCGTTGCCGAGGCACGCAAGGGCATCTTCCTAGAAGTAGGCGCAGACGCACAGGACTGGGGCATCCCTGTCCTGTTTCTCAGAGCTCAGGATGGGCAGTTGTTTGATGTTGAATCATTGCCAGCAACGATCCAACTGGACTTGCTCAAGCCCGAGATACCCCATCTGCCCTTTGAACCCGAGACCGTGCTGGTCCCTGCGGGTGTCTTTCTGATGGGCAGCCACCAGGCAGACGCGCCAGCCCACGAAACCCCCCAGCACGAGGTCGAGCTGAAGGCTTACCGGATTGGCAAATATCCGGTGACCAATGCGCAGTATGCCGAGTTCATTAAGCAGACCAAACAGGCCGCTCCCCAGAAGTCAGGCTGGTTCGGCAAGAGCCCTCCCAAAGACAAGCTCAATCATCCCGTCGTGGGCGTCTCCTGGTACGATGCAGCGGCTTACTGCGCCTGGCTGAGCGAACAGACGGGGCGAAAATATCGCCTGCCCACCGAGGCCGAATGGGAAAAGGCGGCCCGAGGCACCGATGGGCGGAGCTATCCCTGGGGAGAGGAGTGGGACAGCACCCGCTGTAACTGCTCGGCGTCCGGAACCATGCCCGTGGACGCGTATCCGTCCGGACAAAGCCCATATGGATGCCTCGACATGCTCGGAAACGTTTGGGAATGGACGACGACCTTGTGGGGTAGCGACTGGAAGGTTGCCGAGTTCAGCTATCCATACCGCCCCGACGATGGTCGTGAAGACATAAAAGCAGGCGCCAGCCTCCATCGCCTGTTTCGCGGAGGCTCCTTTGAGGACGAGGCAGCTTTGTTAAGATGCAGCCTGCGCCGTTGGTACGCGCCGGATCACGCTGACAAGACACGGGGATTCCGGGTCGCCCTGGATATCTAGACTTTAACGAAAGTGGACTCATCGCATGGCCAAACGAAGTGACCAAATCGACTGGAAGACCATTATCAGGCGCATCAAAGGTGGTAAGTGCACACCTATTATCAGCTACCAGGTGACCAGCCACCATTTTGCTGGCACCGGGAGTGTGGTTGAGGCCTGGGCGGACGAGATAGGTTATCCCCTGACTGACCGTGACAATCTGACTCGGATAGCCCAATATGCCAGCCTCATCGGCCGTGATCCTCTGGCGGCCAAGGAGGAGTACCTGGATTTCCTGAAGCAGCGCCTGCTGGAACGGGCCAGGGAAGAGCAACCAGCCGAGCAGGCTGCTTTTCTGGATACGCTGGAGGATGAATTGCTCGATCTGACCTTTTCAGAAGTTGCGCTACGCCTGGGTTATCCCCGCTACGAAAATGAGTTGGACAATCCCCTGCGCGTCCTGGCCGAGCTACCCCTGCCTATCTATCTGACCACCAATTTTAGCACCTACATGGAGGAGGCCCTCAAGGCGGCGGGCAAGGAGCCACGCACCGAGATTTGCTACTGGCATGAGGACCTGGTCGATGATATCCCTTCGGTTTTTGAAGAGGATCCCGACTACCAACCGAGTGAAGAAAGGCCGCTGGTTTACCACCTGCATGGCATGGATGCCCATCCCTCATCTCTGGTGTTGTCCGAAGACGATTATCTGGATTTTCTGGTTAGGGTCTCCCAGGATGCAGAGGTGATTCCCACTCGTGTGTCCCAGGCCCTGGCCGACTCGTCCATCCTTCTGTTGGGATATCAACTGCGGGGTTGGGATTTCAGGGTACTCTTCCGGGGCCTGATAACCACCAAGCGCTCCAGCCTACGGCTGCTGAGCTTGTCCATCCAGTTGATGCCAGGTGCCGAAGAGGTGAAGGAAGAAAAAGACGCTCAAGAATACCTGCAGCGTTATTTCGATAGGGCAAATTTTGAGATTTTCTGGGGTGACGCGCAGAGTTTTATGCGAGAATTGTGGGAGCAATGGGGGGGTTAGGCCTTGACCAATTCAATTGAAACTCCATATGTTGGCCCGCGTACCTATGAGGAGAGAGACAGCCGCTTTTTCTTCGGCCGAGAGCGAGAGGCCAGGGAATTGCTCTCACTGGTTATCTCCGAGCCATTGGTGCTGTTCTACGCCCAATCCGGGGCAGGCAAGAGTTCACTGATCAACACCCGCCTAGTGCCCAGTCTACGCGAGGAAGGGTTTGAGGTATTGCCGATCGGTCGGCTGAGCGGCGAGTTGCCGGAGGGTATTGACGAAGTCGGCAACATCTTTGTCTACAATCTACTCCTTAGCCTGGATCAAGACTGCCGACAGCTCGAGCAATGGGCTCACACCAGCCTGAGCGACTATCTTTCCTCTCATAAGAGCACGATGCCAACTCCACAGGGAGAATCTGCCGGCGAACGCCAGGCAGATGATGACCATGCCCAACTGCCGCGTGTCCTGATCATTGACCAGTTTGAAGAAATACTTACCACCCAACTGGGCCGCTGGCGAGATCGCCAAGACTTCTTTCGGCAGCTCCGCCAGGCTATGAGCCATGATCCGTTGTTGTGGGTGGTGCTGACCCTGCGCGAAGACCACGTGGCGGCCCTTGACCCTTATGCGCGCCTGCTGCCGGGCAGACTGCGGGCCCGTTTTCATATGCAGCGCATGGGTCATCAAGCTGCTTTGGAAGCGGTCAAAAAACCGGCTGAGGCCTTCGGTCGCCCCTTTGCGCAGGGGGTAGCCGAGACCCTGGTCGATAATCTGCGCCAGATCCGGGTTCAGGGCAAGGCAGAGCCTGAGCTGGGCGAGTTCGTCGAGCCAGTTCAGTTACAGGTAGTCTGCTACCAGTTGTGGGAGAACCTCAAAGGGCGCCCATCGGCCGAAATCACTGCCCAGGACCTGGAGCAATTGGGGGACGTAGACATGGCGCTGGCGGAGTATTACGAGCAGGCCATCGCCAAGGTTCTGGACAAGACTGGCGGGTCCGAGATCCATCTGCGAAACTGGTTTGAACGCGAGTTGATCACCGTGGCTGGCACGCGTGGGACCGTCTACCGGGGGCCTGATGAGACGGCTGGCCTGGCCAACCAGACGGTGGAATTACTGGCCAACCAATACCTGCTTCGGGCTGAGATTCGAGCTGGCGGCACCTGGTACGAGCTGGTGCACGACCGCTTCATCAACCCTATCCTGAAGGCGAACCTGGCCTGGCGACTGGGACAGAGCGGCCTGGTTCAATCGGCCTTAAGCTGGGATGCTGCGGGCCGCAACGAAGACAATTTGTATCGAGGCGGGCGGCTCAAAGCGGCCCTGGCTGGCGTCAGCGGGCAGAAGTTGGAGCCCCTGGTGGAAGAGTTCCTGGCCGCCAGCCAGAAGTTCAATCAAGCCCTGGAAGAAAAGGAAGCCCAGCGCCAACGAGAGCTGGAGGCAGCCCGAGCTCTGGCCGAAGAGCAACAGAAGCGGGCCGAGGCGGAGCAGCAGCGAGCCGAAGAGCAGGCCAAGGCTACCCGGCGCTTCCGCCGGCTGACCATCGCCTTGGGTGTGGTATTTGTGCTGGCCGTGCTGGCCGCAGTCTTTGCCCGCAGCCAGCAGCAACGCGCCCAAGAACAAGAGCAGATTGCCCAAAGCCAGGCTGCCACCGCCATTGCCGCCAAGGGAGTAGCCGAGGTCGCAGCCCTGGCCCGTGCCACCGCCCAGGCTCAAGCCGAGGTACGCCGCGTGGAAGCCGATGCGGCACGGGCCGAGGCCGAGGCGGAGCGCGAAGCTATCCGCCGCCAGAGCCGCACGGTCCTGGCCCAGGGGCTGGCAACCGAATCCGGGCGCCTTGTGGAGCGACCCCCTCGCGATACGGAGCTGGCCACTCTGCTTCTTGTAGAAGCGCTGCGCCTGAACCGGGCTGGGGAAGACAACCCGCAGGTCCAGCAGGCGATTGGCAATGCACTGCGTACTGTCCTGGCAACTCCCTATTATAGTGTGATTTTGACCGGCTTCGAGGCCAGAGTTAACCAGGTGGCTGTCAGCCCGGATGGCTCAACCCTGGCTTCCGGTGATGAGGATGGAACGATCCGGGTGTGGAATCTGCGTGACCTGGGCGCTGAGCCGACCCTCCTGACCGCTCACACAGGCGCGGTCAACTCAGTTGCCTACAGCCCGGATGGACTGGCGCTGGTTTCGGGTGGCGAAGATGGAGCCACCTTGTTGTGGGACTTGAGCGATCCAACGGCGACGGCTGAGCGCCTGGTGGGGCGCCATGATGCGGCCATCAATTCTGTGGCGTTCAGCCCGGATGGGTTGAGCCTGGCTTCGGGTAGCGAGGATGGGGCCATCCTGTGGTGGGATCTCAGCGATTCAGCCGCTCCCGAGCGTCTGGTGGGCCGCCATGATGCCGCCGTCACGTCGGTGGCCTTCAGCCCGGATGGGCTGAGCCTGGCTTCGGGCAGCGCCGATCAAACCATACACCTGTGGGACTTAAGGGATGCCGGCGCTCCGCCCACAACGCTGAGCGGGCACGTCAGTAAGGTCAACGCCATTGCCTTCAGTCCGGATGGGTTAAGCTTGGCTTCGGGCGGCGATGATGGAAACATCTTGCTGTGGGATTTGCGTGACTTGACGGCGCCGGTGAGCCGTTCGGTGGGTCGTCTGGACGGGTTGGTGTTGTCGGTGGCTTTCAGCCCAGACGGGCTAAGCCTGGCTTCAGGCAACACCGACCTGGTAATTCGGCTTTGGGATCTCACCGACCCTGAGGCTCCCCCTGACCTGTTAAGCGGCCACAAGGACACAGTCTCCTCGGTAACTTTCAGCCCGGACGGGCAGGCTCTGGCCTCCGGCAGCTATGACCAGACGATCCGGTTGTGGCGGCTGGGTCCGTCTGAGGCGGTGCCGCCACCGCTGGTAGGCCACACAGACCAGGTCAGGTCGGTGGCCTTCAGCCCAGATGGGCAGTCCCTGGCCTCAGCGGGCAACGATCAGGCTATTCTCCTATGGGACCTGGCTAATCTCAGTGTTGCCCCTACTCGCCTATCGGGCCACAAGGGTGATATCCGATCGGTAGCTTTCAGCCCAGATGGGAAGACCCTGGCCTCCGGAAGCTTTGATCGGACGGTGCGCCTGTGGGATTGGCGCGACCCAGCCGCTCCCGCGGTGCTTTTGACCGGTCACCAGGACCGGGTGAGGGCGGTCGCCTTCAACCATGACGGATCCCTGCTGGCCTCTGGCAGCGATGACCGGACCATCCGTCTATGGGATCCGCGCGCTCCCGACGCTTCGTCTACCCCGCTGACCGGCCACGAGGCCAGAATCAACTCGGTGGCCTTCAGCCCGGATGGGTCCCTGCTGGCCTCGGGCAGTGATGATCAAACCGTCCGACTGTGGGATGTGCGCCATCCAGATGAGCCCCCTGTGCAGTTAGCAGGACATGAGGACAGGGTCAACTCGGTGGCTTTCAGCCCGGATGGGCTGACGCTGGCTTCCGGCAGTGATGATCAGACGGTTCGCATATGGGACCTACGCTCTCCCAATGCCCCGCCTACCCTACTACCTAGCCTTGATGCCAAGATTTTGTCGCTGGCTTTCAGCCCAGACGGGCATATGTTAGCGGGTGGCGGGGATGATCAGGTTATCCGCCTGTGGGATATGCACGATCCCAGCGCGACTCCAACACTGCTGGCCGGTCACCGGGATTGGGTAAGCTCGGTGGCTTTCAGCCCGGACGGGGAGGCCCTGGCTTCGGGTAGCCTGGACACAACGGTCCGCCTGTGGGTGGCCCGCCTTGACACGCTAGTTGACATCGGTTGCCGCCAGGTGCACCGCAACTTGACGCCGGACGAGTGGCAGCAGTATGTGATCGATGAACCTTACCATCAGACCTGCCCCGATTGGCCGTTACCTCCCGGTGCGGCAGGGGAGTTGGGTAGTGCCAGCAACCAGTAGCGCCAATAGGGCGTAATCATGAGTTGGCTCTCGCATAGTCATCTGGCGTGTCAATATCAATTAGCACCTCGGGAGTCGAGACGGCCACGCGTTCGGCGAGCTCAGCATAGGCATGTAGCAGGACACGGCCGCCTGTGTCATAGCTGAGACGCATCAACTGGGGAAAGGTGGCCCGGTCGAAGAGCACGGGGTTTCCGCGTTGCCCGTGATACTCAGGCCAGATGACGGGGGCGAGAGTGGTCTGGTGGCGGGTGATCAGGGCGTTGACCACCTCGGGCGTAATGCCTGGCTGATCGACTAAGAGGAAGACGGCGGCGCTGACGTTGGCTGGCAAGGCAGCCAGGCCCGCCTGCACAGAGCTGCTCTGTCCCTGGGTCCAATCCTGGTTGACCACGGCCTGGACCTCTCGTTTGCCCAGGGCAGCCGTGCAAGCCTCGGCTTGGTAGCCCAACACCACCAAGACCGGGTCTGCCTGAGAGGCCAAGGCTGTGTCGACCGCTCGACCCAACAAGGTGTCCCCTTGCCATGGCAGCAATTGCTTGGGAGTGCCGAAGCGAGTCGAAGCGCCCGCAGCCAGCACCACAGCCGCTGTTCGCCCTCGGACTTCGGTCACCGGATCCGGGCGGCGCACGGCACCTATCACTACCGCATCAACCTGCCTATGCGCCAGCAGATGATGCGCTAACTCCCGGGCGGAGGCGAGTTGTTCCTCGCTTTCAACTTTGTTGATGAGGGGCACCGGTCGTGTCCCAGGGAGCAGCCCCTTCAGCCCACCCTGAGGATGGGCCAATACCGCGGCCACCATCTCTGGCGTCACCTCCACGCCGATCCGGACACCTGCCAGCTCTGCCACACGCTCGGCGCGATGGACATATTGCTCTGTCAATCGGCTCCCCAGTGCCTCCACCCCTACCACCGGCACCAGCAGGGTGGTCCCCTTGGGCACCACCGGCTCGTGCTCAGCGGGGGCTTTGAAGGGTCTCATGCGCGATCCATCCGCCTCGTTGAGGATAGCGTCCGCCTCTGGCAGGGCAGCCATGGCCTCTACCGTCTCAGGCTCGACCCCAAACGCCTTGCCAGTCCCGTGGTCTGGCTCGCCAATGACCAATATGTGAGGATGAACGGCGAGTTTCTGCTGCAGCGACTCCAGCAACTGAGGGGCCGATTGAGGGGAAGAATGTATGAGGTGAAAGGGAGCCAGGTCAATCTGGGAGGCAAAGATGCGCGTGGTGGTCGTGGTGACGACACGCTTACCCTGTCCAACCAGCTCGTCCGCCAGTCGAAACATAGCCGTGGTCTTGCCGCCACCGCCCACAAAGGCAACCATCTCTCTTGGCTGGATACGCAACGCCCGACTCAAGTCCATAGGCCCGCTTAAGGTGTGCGCATTGCGCACTCGATAGGGAATTGTGGCGGGTTTCCTACCCGCTGTGCGGCGTCCTCTCATTCAGCCATGCCAGGATAGCCTCTAATACGGCACCACCGATGGCCAGCGATTTCTCGGAGATGGTGAAGCAATGGCGATCCACTTCGCGTGGATCCAGGTCGCCAATTTTCATGCCTTTGGTCACCGGCACACTGGGATGGATCAGCCCACGCAGCACCCCGTCAAACATAGCGTAGACTTGGTGGCCATTGACGTGGCCAATCAGGTCTCCCCTGCGGAGTCGGTCGCCCACGTGGGCCGTGGGGTGCACCTGGCCACTGGCCGGGGCGCGGATCACGCGGCCTCGGGCGTAACCCTTTACCTTACCGGGGGTCTTGGTATCAGGCTGGGGAGAGCCTTCATACAGGATGCGTGCCAGCCAATGACCGCGATTAGTTTCAATTGCGGCGTGGCAGTCGGCCCCAGCCGTGAAGCCGGGGCCCAGGGCAATAACCAGCGGCGCGTCCGTGATACGGGTACCGGTGTTGTGCTTGGCCATAATAGCGTCCACCAGTACCGTCGGCTTCAGCATATTGATGGCGGCTGCTTCCGGGTCCACCAGTACGGGGATGACCTTTCCTTGATGCGCGAGTGCCAGCCCCTCTTGAAGCGTCTCCACCCTGCGCGCGGTCACGCCTTCGACATTCGTCTCACCCTGGTAGATCGCTTCTCCAAAACTGACGGCGCGGCGCACCATGGTCGGGATAGGCAGTTCCGTCATCAGAATGGGAAAACCGGAGCGGTGCAAACGATAGGCCACCCCGCTGGCCAGGTCGCCAGCGCCCTTGATAAGGACCAATGTATCCGGAAAGAGCATACCAAATTCCTGTTTTGTTCTGGTATCAGGCTCGGAAAGCAACTCCTGGTCTGGCCGATACGGTCTCGAGGCAAAAACTCATTCTAATTGATACACGTGGTTTTGTCCATTTGTGGCGACTGGTGGCTTGCTCCGATATCGGCTCCTGGTTGACCCATTTATTTTGCTCACGTTTCACTTGACAGGCCCCCTCTTTTGCCCTAGACTCGGCATCGCTCACTGGCAGTCCAACCCCATCAAGAGAAGGAAGAAACGCATGACCCAACCAACCGCAAAAGTCTGCCACTATACCCAGGTATCGGCTGAGGTTTTCGGCGATGAAGCCCCGGGAGTAACCATCCGTTGGCTCATCGACGAGCACAATGATGGGGCGCCGAACTATGCCCTGCGCCTGATCGAGGTCTCGCCTGGCGGCCACACACCTGACCATACCCATCCCTTTGAACATGAGAATTTTGTGGTTGAGGGGACGGGGCGGGTGCAAATCAACGGCGCATGGCACGAAGTGGCCGCAGGCGATGTCGTCTTCGTGCCCCCCGGCATTCAACACACCTATGTAAACGCTGGGGACACACCATTCAGGTTCCTGTGTGGCATCCCTGTCTCGCGCCTTATGCCCCAGGGATAAACCTGACAGGAGGCAGGACACAGCTTGAGGGGGAGGTCCGCCGCAAAGCCGGGGCCTCCTTCGCGGGTGTCGAGTGTGAAGTGTGCTCTAACTCGTTCCGTCCTTGCTGGCGATGAGCATATGCCACTCGCCCTTCTGCACGACTTTCTCTTCCTGGTTGATCACCCACACATCAAAAATGACCAACCCGCCGCCCAGGCGCGGCATGGGTTTTAGCTCTTTGCAGCGCGCCCTGACGCGGATCGTGTCGCCGAAAAAGACAGGCTGGCTGAATTTCCACGACAGCTCGCGGAAGGCCAGGGCTGTCCCTTCGATGAAGCCCAGGCGAACGGTCAGGCCAGTGGCGATGGACAGCACCAATACACCGTGGGCAACGCGCTGACCAAAAAGGCTGCCTTTGGCGAACTCGGCGTCGGTGTGGAGCTGGGTGTAGTCACCCGAAAGACCGGCAAAATTCACTACATCCGTCTCGGTGATGGTGCGGCCTGGGCTGAGTACTTCGGTGCCAATCTCGAACTCCTCAAAATACATACCTCTCGCGACCATGGTGTATCTCCTTTTCTTGGATAGCTTGCAATACCTGTCAACTACGTGGCAATAAAGTCCTTGGTACTGGGCACATCGCCCTCCAGGGCTGGATCGATGCGAGTTGCCTGATACAGGGCGCGCGCCAGTGCCTTGAAGAGGGCCTCGGCCCGGTGGTGATCATCGCGCCCGGCCAACAGGCGGGCGTGCAGATTCAGGCGCCCCTCCATGGCCACTGCCTCCAAGAAGTGCGGCACCAGGCTGGTGCCCATTCCTCCAATGCGAGGTGTGTCAAAGTGTCCCTCGAAGACGCAACAGCCTCGCCCACCGATGTCCACCGCCACCAGGGCCAATGCCTCATCCATGGGCACGATGGCGTGGCCCATGCGGGTGATGCCCGCCCGGTCTCCGAGGGCCTGGCCTAAGGCTTTGCCCAGGGTGATTCCTACATCCTCCACCGTGTGATGCTCGTCCACATGCAGGTCCCCGGCCGCACTGACGCTCAGATCAAAGCGGCCGTGGCGGGCCAGAGCAGCCAGCATATGATCCAGGAAACCGATTCCGGTCCTGACATGGGCCTGGCCGCGCCCGTCGAGGTTGAGGGTAACCTCGATCTGAGTTTCGCCGGTCTGGCGGTCAACCGTCACGCTGCGAGGGGCCTTCATAGTTCGTCTCCAAACCGTGATCTTGGGGAGCTAAACCAGTCTCAATGCGGCCACCAGGCGCTGCGTCTGCTCCGGTGTGCCGACGCTGAAGCGGACGTGATCTACCAGGCCTGGGGAGTCATAGTAGCGGATCAGGATGCCCCGCGCGGCCAACGCCTGCCTGAGAGCGTTGGCATCACGCCCGGTTACCTGGCACAAGATGAAGTTCGCGTGGCTGGGATAGGGACGTAAATACGAGAACTGGCTCAGCTCGACTATCAGCCTTTCCCGTTCGGCAATGATGCGCGACACATTGCTCTGCAGGTAGTCCAGGTCGGCCAACGAGGCCAGTCCAGACACCTGGGCGGCTACGCTCACGTTGTAGGGTTGCTTGATCTTCCACAAGTGCTGAATGATGCCTTCAGGGAACGCTCCGTAGCCCAGGCGCAGTCCGGCCAAGCCGGCCCACTTGCTGAAGGTGCGCAGCACAATCAGGTTGGCGTGGTCACGTACCCACGCCAGGCGGCTGGCGCCCAGGCCGGCGAATTCCACGTAAGCCTCATCGAGCACTACAACCAGCGGCAGTTCCAGCAAGCGCCGCAGTTCGTCCTCAGCCAGGAGGCCTCCGTCGGGGTTGTTGGGGGAGGCCAGAAAAAGCAGCTTGGCCCGCGACTCGGCGGCGACAGCAGACACAATCCCTTCCACGTCCAGGCCGAAGTCAGGCCGGCGGGAGACGGCTAGGACCCGAGCGCGGTTGACCCCCGCGTCGAAGCGATACATACCGAAGGTGGGCGGACAGTTGACAATGGCATCTCCTGGCTGGATAAACAGGCGCATCAACAGGTCAATCAACTCGTCGGCGCCGTGGCCAACCAGCAGGTAGTCCATAGGCATACTGGCGTACTCGGCCAGGGCACGCCGCAGGAAGCGCGAATCTGGATCGGGATAGATGTGGGGATAGGGCATCGCCGCCAACGCTTGGCGCACACGGGGCGAAGGGCCATAGGGATTCTCGTTGGCGTCGAGCTTGACAATTTCCTCCGGCGGGTAACCCAGTTGCTCGCTGAGCACCTCGAAGGGGAGAATGGGCGAGTAGGGCTCCATGGTGGCCACGTCGGGGCGGACGAAAGACGTAGGGTCAAAGGTCATGCCAGTAGTCAGCAATGGTTCTATCCCCAGTATTATTCTACGCCCCAGCGTCGGGCCACGGCCGCCGCGTGGGCGGTGAGCCCCTCTGCCTCGGCCAGGGTTTGCGCCGTTGGGGCGATCTGGCGCGCTTCCGCCTCGCTCAGCGCAAACAGGCTGATGATCTTGGTAAAGTCGCGCACACTCAGAGGGGAGGCGAAGCGGGCAGTGCCCATGGTGGGCATGACATGGGTAGGGCCAGCGACATAGTCACCCAATACCTCGTAGGAGTTTACGCCTAAAAAGATTCCCCCGGCGTGCTTTACCCTACCCACCAGAGACCAGGGGTCGGCCACGTGCAGGCAGAGGTGCTCAGGCGCGTACAGATTGGCCAGGTCCGCCGCTTCCTCCAGATTGCTGCACAGGACGATACCCCCCTGCCCCCGCAGGCTTTCGACGACAATCTCTGCCCGGCTGAGTTCCTCGATCTGGCGGGCGATCTCCATCTGCACTGCCTCGGCCAGCGAGCGGCTGGAGGTGACCAGGATAGCGCTGGCCAGCGTGTCGTGTTCGGCTTGGGCTAGCAGATCGGCCGCCACCAGGGCTGGGTTGCCCGTGGCGTCAGCGATCACCAGTGTCTCGGTGGGGCCTGGCAGCCCGTCGATGTCCACCGTGCCGAATACCCGGCGCTTGGCCAGCACCACAAAGATATTGCCCGGCCCCACGATTTTGTCCACACGCGGGATGCTCTGGGTGCCATAGGCCAGGCCGCCGATAGCCTGGGCCCCGCCGACCCGGTAGACTCTCTCCACCCCGCAGGCGTAGGCTGCCGCCAGGATCACCGGTACTGGCTCGCCATCGGGACCAGGCGGTGTGGCAACAACAATCTCCGGTACGCCCGCCACCTGGGCTGGCACCACACACATAATGAGAGTACTGGGGTAGGGGGCCCGCCCACCCGGCGCATACACCCCCACTCGTTCCAGGGGGCGTACGATCTGGCCCAGGGCGCTCCCGGCAGGGGACCAGTCTACCCAGCCCCCTAATGGCTGCTTCTGGTGAAAGGCGCGCACTCGTTCAATGGAAACGTGCAGGGCCTGGCGCAGCTCAGGGGCCAGGGACTGGTAGGCAGCCGCCAAGGCCTGGGAGGGAACTGCCAAATCCTCCAGGGAGGCGCCGTCAACGCGCCGCGTCCAGTCACGCAGGGCGGCGTCCCCGCGCTGGCGTACGTCAGCCAGCAGGCGACGCACTGCCTCGTCGGGGGTCATCCGCTGGCCAAAGGTTCGCTCGATGCTCGCCGCCAGCGCGGGCGTCACCTGCACCTCGTCTAGCGGCACGCGCGCTAACAAGGTGGCGCGTGCCTCGGCCGGCTCGTAGGTGCGCAGGAGTGTTTCGCCAGGCATGGGTAAACCTCTACCGATCAGGTAAGGTGTGGCAGGCAGTATACACGCCTGCCCAGAGCCTGGCAAACGTGAAAAGGGAAATGGCGGTCAGGTGACCGCTAAATGAGGCTGACTGGCTATCTCTTGATTAGCTATGGCAGCCACCACCAAGGAAGCCGTTTCTTGTCCTTGCTGGATACAATCGGGAATGCCGACGCCACGATAGGCGCTGCCAGTGAAATACAGGCCGGGTAGCTCTTCAGCCACAGCTTCGATCTGAGTCACTCGCTCCAGGTGCCCCACGTCGTATTGGGGATTAGCCTGAGGCCAGCGATAGATACGGCTGATTACTGGCCTGGCATTCACACCCATCACCTTCTGTAGCTCATCGCGCACCAGTTGGATCAATGCTTCGTCAGGCAGTTCCACCAACTCCTGATGGTGGGGGCCACCCACAAATGCGCGCAATAGCACGTGTTCGACAGGCGCGCGCTCATTGAACTTGGTCGAGGTCCAGGTGCACGCCATCAGCCGAGATTTCTCCCGCGCCGCTACGACAAAGCCAAAGCCACCCAATGGATGCTCAAACTCTGCGCGTCGGAAACCCAAAGACACAGTGGCAGTAGAAACGTAACGAATGGCCCACAACCTGGCTGCCAGGTTGGCATGCATCGGCTCGACCAGCCTGGCAGCGACAAAGGCGGGGGTGGCCAGGATTACTGCGTCGGCGTCCAGCGACCGGCCACCGGTAAGGCGCAAGTGGTATCCTGGCCGCGGGCCGGAAGCGCGGGTCAATTCGAGGACACCGGTTCCAGGCAGTAACTCCCCCTCCAGCCGGCTGGCCAATTCTCGCACTAATTCGCGCAGGCCGCCACGCAGGGTCATAAAGAGTGATAGCGTGCGACCAGCGCCATTGCGCTGCTGTCCTGCCGCCTGCCCTTTTTGCGCCAGCATGCCTTTGATGAGGCTGCCATACTTTTCCTCGAGCTGAATGAAGCGAGGGAAGGTCGCCTGCAAGCTGAGCCGCTCCGGGTCAGCCACGTGGATGCCAGCCATCAACGGCTCGGCAATTTTGTCCAGCGCTTCCTGCCCCAGGCGACGACGAATGAAGTCGGCCAGACTTTCGTCGCCGTTGTCGCGCCGGGGCGGGATGAAGAGGTCCAATCCCATGCGTAGCTTGCCCGGCAGAGAGACGAGGGGGGATAGCGCGAAGGGAGCGAACCGGGTGGGGATGACCAGCATGACTCCGTCTGGCAGAGGGCGCAGCCGACCCCCATCAAGCACGAACACCTTGCGCTGCGTGTCGTTGGTGCCCAGCAGGCGGTCCCCCAGCCCTAGTTCCCGGCACAGACGCAAAGCGGCTGGCTTTTGGGTGATAAAGGAGTCGGGACCGCCTTCTATGGTGAAGCCATCCTGCACGTCGGTGACGATCTTGCCACCAAAACTGGGCGCGCTCTCGACCAGGCTGTATCTCAGGCGCAGGCCAGCCTGCTGCGCTTCACGCTGCACATAGTAGGCAGTGGCCAGGCCGGCGATGCCGCCGCCGACGATGGCAATGTGGGTTGGGTTCTGCGGAGTGCCAACTGCGTCTGGTGTGGGTTGCAAGCTCCCCCTCGATCCCCTTATATCTTATCTCTCACCAAGTCTGCCAGCGCGGCGATGAAAGTGGGCGACACATTGAGTGACTCGCTGCGCTCCAGTTGTGCGCCATGGGCGCTGGCCAACTGGCGACTCTCGATGTCAATGTCATACAGGATCTCAACGTGGTCGCACACAAAGCCAATGGGCACCACCAGCAGGCGCTTCTCACCAGCCTGGGCCGAAGCCACGATGACTTCCTCAATGGGCGGTCCCAACCAGGGCTCTGCGCTTCGTCCCGCGCTCTGATAACAAAAGAGCCAGCGCTCTGAGGGCAGACCCAGGTGCTTAGCCAGCCGTGTTGCCGTCTCGCGCAGTTGCGTGTCGTAGGGGTCGCCCCACTCCAGGATACGGGCCGGCAAACTGTGAGCGGTGAAGATCACCTTGGGCAGAGCAGGGCCATTGTCGGCATCAAAGCGTTCCAGGGCTGCTCTGGCCTTTTCGCCCAGGGCAGCGATCAGGCCAGGGCGGTTGTGCCAACTTTCGATGCGGGTGAACTGAATATCTACGCCCAATTCCTGGATGGCCTCGTCCAGCTTCTTGAAATAGGCGCCGGTGCTCATCCGCGAGTAATGCGGGGCCATCACCAGGGTCACGGCCTGCTGGATCCCGTCAGCGGCCATCTGTACCAGGGCCTCTTTGATGCGCGGCCGCCAGTGACGCATGCCGACGTAGGCGCGAACGCGGGCTTCTCCGCTGCGGTTGAGATAAGCCTCCAGGGCCTGGGCCTGCTGCCTTGTGATTTCCAGCAAAGGTGAGCGGCCACCTATCAGAGCGTAGCGATGCCTGATCTCTGCCACCAGCTCGGGCGACGTGGGTCGCCCGCCCCGGATGTCAAGCAGGTAAGGCTCGACGTCGTCGAGGGAGTCCGGGCCCCCGTAAGCCATAAGCAGCAGGCCAATGGGGCTATGGGCATAGGAGACTGTCATTCTTTCACTCCTGCCTGCTCATCTCATGCACCATGTCCACCAGCACCGCCACGTGCTCGACGGGTGTTGAAGGTAGGATGCCATGTCCCAGGTTAAAGATGTGGCCGGGCCGTCCGCCAGCCTGGGCCAGGATATCGGCCACCTGGCGCTCCAGATCGGGGAGCGGGGCGAAGAGAGCGACGGGGTCCAGATTGCCCTGGATGGCCACATCCTGCCCCAAGCGGCGCCACGCGTCGGCCAGGCCAACCCGCCAATCCACGCCGATTACGCTACCGCCGGCCTCCTTGATCAACTCCAGGATACCGGCCGTCTCTGTGCTGAAGTGGATAAGCGGCACTTCGCTGGACTGCGCCGTTTGGATGGCGCGTCTAGAATAGGGCAGCACATACCTTCGATAATCGCCCGGGCTGAGAGCTCCTGCCCAGCTATCAAAGAGCTGCAGCGCCTGGGCGCCAGCTTCTGCCTGAGCCTTCAAGTAGTCTCCCACCAGGGCGGATAGCTTGTCCATCAGTTCCTGCCAGGGCTGGGGGTGGTTGAACATCAGGTTCTTGGTCAAAACGAAATTGCGCGTCGCGCCTCCCTCAATGGCATAGCTGGCCAGGGTGAAAGGCGCACCTGAGAAGCCGATCAGGGGTATCCGCCCATCTAGCTCACGCCGTGCCAGGCGGATGGCCTCCATGGTGAAGCCCAGGCTCTCACGTGGGTCAGGCACATGCAAGGCGGCCACGTCGGCCGCGCTGCGCAAGGGATTGTGAATGACCGGCCCCTCGCCACGAACGAACTCCAGCGACAGCCCCATGGCCTCCAGGGGAGGTAGAATATCGGCAAAGATGATAGCTGCGTCCAAGTCGAACGCGTTGACCGGTTGCAGCGTTACCTGGACCGCCAACTCTGGCGTTTTGATGATGTCCAGGATGGTGTGCTTCTGGCGCACCTCTCGATACTCGGCCATATAGCGGCCTGCCTGGCGCATCAACCAGATAGGCGTGCAATCCACCACTTCGCGGCGGCAAGCTCTTAGCAGGCGGTCATTCATAAGGTGGTTCCGTGTTCTGCCCGAGATGTGCGTTGACCGATCGATCCGGCTTTAGGCCCGTTGCAGCACTCACTCCCATAAGGCCAGCGTCTCCTCGGCCGGGTGGTAGACCGCGGTGAAGAGGGGAGTATCGCGTTGTGTGTAGCGCCGGGCTTCGCTGTCGCGCAACTCATAGACCAGGTCCGAGAAGTGGTTCAGGTCGTCGGTCTCATAGACCACGATGAATTCCTGGTCCTGCAAGCCGAACGAATAGAGCAACAACTGCGTAATTTCCGGATATTGTTTGCCAATCTTGATATGCTCGTTCATCATCCCCTGGCGCGCCTCACGGCTCATCAGGTACCACTCCGCTGTCTTGACGAAGGGATAGACGATCAGGTACGGCTTGCGTTCGGGGGCGAAAGGGTCAATCTCTTGTGCGGAGCGGGTCTTGGTATACTGCGAGGGCTTGGTAAAGCCCCACAGAACGTGGGCCGCTTCAATCAGGTGGCGGAAGGGATTAGTAGCTCGGGCAAATCCCTTAAAGAAGCTGGCTGCGGTTGCGTGTCCCGCTTCTAGCACGGTCCACACCAGCACATCGGCACTGGTTTGGGCCGGGTAGACCTGATGTACATCTACGTGCGTCGTGCTCGCGGATTGTTGAGCGGCCTCACGCAGCCCGGCCAGCCAGGTGGCGTGAAACTCCCGGCGCTCCCGCGACGAAAGGCCCCAGTAAGCATCCTTGAACTTGAAAAAGGCAAAATGGCTCAGCGTATTCGGTGTCAACTCAGGCATCGCGATTTCTCCCCAGTCTTGTCCTAGTTCCCGTCTCTCAACCAGCGTGCCGCATCCTTGGCGTGATAGGTCACTATCAGGTCAGCCCCGGCGCGTTTGATGCCGGTCAGCAATTCCAGTACCACCGCCCGTTCATCCAGCCAACCATTGGCGGCGGCCGCTTTGACCATAGCATACTCTCCGCTGACGTTATAGGCCGCCACCGGCAGCTCGCAGGCGTCCCGAACGCGGCGGATAATGTCCAGATAGGGCAGAGCTGGCTTTACCATCACCATATCAGCCCCTTCTTCGATGTCCAGTGCCAGCTCGCGGAGCGCCTCGCGGGCATTGGCCGGGTCCATCTGGTGGGTCCTGCGGTCGCCGAACTTGGGCGCCCCTTCGGCCGCCTCGCGGAATGGGCCATAAAAGGCGCTGGCGTACTTGATGGCATAGCTGAGAATGCTGACGCTTAAGAAACCCTCAGCATCCAGCGCAGTGCGGATAGCACCCACCATGCCGTCCATCATACCTGAGGGTGCCACCGCATCGGCGCCGGCGTGTGCATAAGAAATGGCCGCCCTTTGCAGAATCTCAAGTGTGGCGTCGTTGTCAATAATACCTTCGTGCACGATACCACAGTGGCCGTGGTCTGTATACTCGCACAGGCAGAGGTCAGTGATGACGATCAATCCGGGCAAAACTGCTTTTATGGCCCGGATACTCTGCTGCACGATCCCTTCATCGGAGAAATTCTCGCTGCCCAGCGCGTCTTTAGCGGCCGGAATGCCGAAAAGGATAACGGCAGAGATGCCCAACTCAGCCGCTTCCTGTCCTTCGGCGACAGACTGGTCGACCGAAAGCTGACAGATGCCCGGCATAGACTTGATCTCACGGCGCACCCCTTGCCCATGGACGACAAACATAGGGTAAATGAAATCACTCGGAGCCAGTGTCGTTTCGCGCACCATCTGGCGCAAAACCGGCGTGGCCCGCAAGCGACGAGGCCGGGTGGTGGGAAAGCTCATGGGCGAATTCTCCTGTTCTTGGGCTGCTGCACGGTCACCCTCAGCCTGGCCACAGCCAGTAACTGGCGATAATCCATGCGCCGCTCAGGGCCTCCACTCCCACTTCGGTAAAACCAAAACGGCGCACATTTGGCACCGGGCGCGCCTGGCGGACGGCCCACACGGCCCGCAACAGGACCGCGACATAGGGGGCTGCGGCCAACAGAGGAATGTGGCCCAGCAGCCCTGCAACCACCACCGCGGCCAAGCCAGCCCCGTGGCCGGCAATAACCGCGGCGCGATTGGCGGGTCGCCGGTGGGTATCGGCCAGCCGGAGACGGACGTATAGCACCCCCAGCCCGTTCTGGACCGCCATCAGCCCCCACAGCGCCCAGGCCAGGGCGTTCAGGCTCCCGGTAACGGCAATCACGGCGGCCGGGGCCATCAGGGCCAGGCCCACCGCACCAACCAGCTCGGTCTGCAGCGCGCGCATGGTGGCGCGCCCACTGCGGGCCGCTATCAAGTAGAGAAGCAGCACGGCGGCAAAAGGTATCACCAGCCATAACAAGGCAGCCCGATCGAGTGCCAGCAGGCCCGCCAGACACGAGGCCGCCACCAGCGCCAGTCCGAGCGTCCAACCCGCCGCTAACGGCTCATCGGCTCGGCTGGCCCGACCCCGGCGTATGCGCAGCCAGGCCGTGGCAGGCTGGCGTATCAGGAAAGCACACAACCCCCCGACCAGAGTTAACACCACTGGCAGCAGGATGGGGCCGTTACCTGCGCCCGTCAGGCTGGCCACACCAGCCCCCACGAAGAAGGGGACCAACAGCCACGACCACGAGCCGTGCTCGGTAGGAATGATCAGGCTCTTGCGGAAGAACCTGTTGCGAGAAACTGGAACGCTTGTCATGATCTGTGCTCTGTTGTCCATCTTTGCCGTCCTCAGCCTGAGACCTGGCCCAATCGTTCCACCAACTCTGCCTGAAATGGAAACGTGCCAGGCTCATAGGTGCAGAAAGGTTCTTCGGCCAATGGGTCGCCGGTGACGGCGTAGGCGCGGGAGCGCGAGCCGCCGCATACCCCTACGAATTCACACAGGCCGCAGCGACCACCGTAGTGGCTGGTATCACGCAGGCTACGGAACAGGGGCGTATCACGGTAGATCTCCACGAGAGAGCGCTCGCGCACGTTGCCCGCGCTCAGCGGCAAGAAACCGCTGGGGAAAACATCCCCACGCCGGGAGACGAAGACGAAGCCATTGCCGGCATTGATGTGCATCGGCGTACGATAAATGCCGGCGCCACGTGGCTGCAGCTCAGCTTCGCCCACAATCCGCTCCAGTTGGGCCTTGAGTTCATGGTAGACGGGATGCAGGGATAAGTACTCCTCCAGGGCAACCCCCTTCTCTTCCAGTATAGTCCTTTGGAGGACAACCCGCTTGTAGTGATGGCCTTCGGTGGTTTTGGCGCTGATATACTTCGACACGTCATACAGAAAGTGCATGACCGCCTCATATTCGGAAGGGGAGATCTCATCTTCCTGCCGGCCGCGCCCGGTAGGCACCAGGAAAAAGACGCTCCAGGTCATGGCTCCTAATTCCTGCACCAACTGGAACAGGCTCGGCAAATCGTGCAGGTTGTAGCGGGTGACAGTGGTATTGATCTGCAACTTCAGCCCCATTTGACGGGCAGCACGCCAGCCCCCAGTCGTCCACTGAAAGGAACCAGGGACACGTCGGAAATCGTCGTGACGCTCGGGGGTAGAACCGTCAATGCTCAAGGAGATAGCCTTGGCTCCCGCCTCCTTGATCTGCCTCAGATTGTCGGCAGTCAGCAAAGGCGTGCCCGATGGCGATACAGCGGGGGGCAAGCCGATTTCGGCAGCGTAATGTACCAATTCAAAGAGGTCAGATCGCTTGAAAGGGTCGCCACCGGTGAAAATGAAGATAGGCCGCGGCCGGCCAAAGCTCTCTGCCTGATCGAGCAGGCGCTTGGCTTCCTGGGTAGAGAGTGCCAGGGGATCGTGCTCGGGCTGAGCCTCGGCCCGGCAATGCCGACAGGCCAGGTCGCAGGCCTGGGTGGTCTCCCAGATGATCATAAAGGGTCGTTCATTCAAATCGTACACTGGTTGGCGGATCAGGCTCATCCATTTCTCCTTGAGATTGTTGCATCTTGCGCCGGCCGCATAATGCGATCACGAAACGTAACCTGCCGAGCGCGGCCTGCTGAGGCTACGGTCTATACCCCATGTTTCATGCCCAAGTCAACTCGTTGCAGCGCCTCCAGCAGGCCGTCGACCGTGTACTCCTCCGCGATGACATCGACGCGCAGGCCAAGCTCATCAGCAGTGGCAGCGGTCACCGGGCCGATACAGGCCACGAGCGGACGGCCATAGTCCAGACCACGCGTCAACGTAACAAAGTTGCGCACCGTGGACGAACTGGTGAAAGTCACCACGTCCACCCCCGCCTGCAGAGCTTCGAAGGCGGCTGGCGATGGCTGACCCTGGGCGGTGCTATAGGCAGCTACCTCATCCACATGGGCACCCCTTGCACGCAGGCCATCCCGCAGCAGCGGGCGAGCGATATCCGCGCGCGGAAGCAGGATGCGCTGACCGGCCACGTCGCCGATCTCATCCAGAATAGCCTCGGCCCGATATTCGGCCGGTATAAGATAAACAGGGAAGCCTCGCTCAAGCAGGGCATGCGCGGTGGCTGGGCCGATAGCCACCACTTTTCCCCGCAGAGCGGGTTTATCAGCACCCTCTTTGTTTGATAATGCCTTGATCTCAACCAGCCGCTCCCAAAAGCTCTCGACGCCGTTGACACTGGTAAAAACCACCCAGTCATAAGCTTCCAGCCGGGCAATGGCCTGATCCAGGGGGCCGCCGGCTTCTGGAGGGCGGATGGCGATGACCGGGAAGAGAACCGGCTCGGCTCCCAACGCCTGGAGCCGACGGCAGAACTCCCCGGCCTGATCTTGTGGGCGGGTAACGACGACGCGCCGGCCGGCCAACCAGTTGCTCACCAGCCATCCTCCAGGATGATACGCGCACCCTGAGCCAGCGCCTCCTGCGCCATGCGCCGCCCCAGATGACCGGGGTCATCCGGCGAACCGTCGCCGGCGACACGCACCAGCCGACACCCGTCGAGGCTCCCAACCAGCCCGCGCAGGTGGAGGCCGGTGTCGGCACAGACAGCATAAGCGGCTACCGGCACAGCGCAACCGCCCCCCAACCCCTCCAGGAAGGCACGTTCAGCAGTAACCGCCGCCCATGTGGGTGGGTCGTGGATAGCCTTCAGTAAATCGAGGACAGCGTTGTCATCAGCCCGGCATTGCACGGCCAGAGCACCCTGAGCCGGAGCCGGCAGCATAACCTCCAGGGGAAGGCGTTGCGTGATATGCCCTTCTAGCCCCAACCGGGCAAGCCCGGCCGCAGCCAGCACCACTGCATCGACCTCATCGCTGGCGGCCTTTCGTAAGCGAGTGTCGACGTTGCCGCGTATGGGAACTATGTGAGCATCGGGGCGCGCTGCCAGGATTTGGGCCGCCCGGCGCGGGCTGCTGGTG
>Ga0233417_10000096_pt1 | contig 23234 bp, 18 predicted proteins | sample Sed_MG_FD_189023 | JGI IMG/M metagenome (GOLD analysis project Ga0233417, IMG submission 189023) | Sediment microbial communities from Lake Towuti, South Sulawesi, Indonesia - Sediment_Towuti_2014_0.5_MG | ecosystem: Environmental > Aquatic > Freshwater > Lake > Sediment | place: Indonesia... | reverse complement strand
GACTTAACCGGCCTGGCGACTTGGCCCGACGGCCTCGTGCCTCAACAACTTCCCCTGCCTTTTCCGCAGGGGGTAACTTTTTAAAGAGCAAATAGGGGTATAACCCTACAATCTTCTACAGCTTAACTCGCCCAGATCGCGCACGACCGTCCGCAGACGGCGCGACAGGACCCGGATGATGCCCCGGGGCACCTCAATGCGGTCTTCGACCAACTCATAGAACAGCTCCCGGTCCAGGCGCAGCAGGCGGGTATCCTCCAGCGTGGACACCGAGGCCATGCGGGGCTCGGGATCGAGCAAGGCCATTTCGCCGAAAACATCCCCCGGTCCCAGGCGGCTGAGCGTGTGCTGCCGATCGTGAACCCGGACCTGGCCGCCCACGACGATGTACATGCTGTCGCCGCGGTCCCCTTTCTCAAAGACGGTTTCCCCCGCGTCCAGACGAATCTCCGCCAGGAGACGCGCCACGTCGACCAGGCTTTCGTCGGGAGTTTCGGCAAAAATGCCCACCTTCCTCAAGACGGCCACCTTTTCCATGGTGGAGAGGGTGGGTTGCTGCCCAGACCTGGCCTGCTCGATCTGCTGGATCAGCCCGGCCAGGGATGGGTCCGGGTCGCGCTTTAGCTCGGCCAGGCAGCGATCCAGCGCGGGGCCGTCCAGCCTGGTCAGCGCCCAGGCCGCTGTCTCCGCGAGGAGGGGATGGCGGCCATCTGCCCAGGCGGCGGAGATCATGGCCTGCACCAACTCGTCGTCCGGGAGCGCCAGCAGGCCTGCCGTGTGGATGGCACATGCCTGGATCCAGTCATCCTGCGTCTCCCTCGGCCCTGCGATCATCTCTCGCAAGCGTTCAGGACGGCTCAGGCTGGCCTGGGGAAACTGGGCGCTCAGGCGCTTCAGTCGCTCGGCAGGCGGAAACTCGCCCAGCAACGGCCAAAGCATGCCCTTGAGATCTTTGGGGAGCAGAACCTCCAGCGTTTCCAGGGCATAGGCGCGTTGTTCCTCGGGTATGCGGGCTGCCGGGCGCAGAATGTCCCAGGCCCTGAGCACGGCCTGGGCGTTGACCATGAACGAGAGGAGGCAGAAGATATTGGCTTGATGTTGGGTCAGCTTGCTGTCCAGCGCCCCGACCAGCAAGGAGGCGGCTTCGCCGGTGCCGATGTCGGCACTGGCCGCCAGGGTGGCGCTGGCCTGGGCCACCTCCGCCCGGATTTGCTCTCGGGTCGCCGCCTGTTCCTGCTCCCCGGCCTGGAACCCGCACTGGCTGAGCGCGGCCAGCACCCCGGCCCGCACGCCGCCGTCAGGATGTTGCATATGCTGGCGGAGCAGGCTCTGGGCTCGGTCACCGCCAGTCCGCCCGCACACCCGGGCCAGGGCCATCGACACCTCGCGGTCTTGGTCGGGTTGGCCAAAGGCCGCTTCGATGGCCGGCAGGGCCGCCTGGCCGCCGGTCACCAGGGCTGCGGCTGCCCCACGCCGCGTCTCTCGGGTGGAGAGGCCAGCCACCACCAGTGGCCACAACTGGGCATAACCGGCCTGGCCAGCGGCTGTCAGGGCGGCCCGGTGCACTTCCAGGTCTTGATCCTGGAGCAGTGGCCCCAGGAGAGCCTGCAAATCGGGCCTCCCGGCCTCGCCGATGACCCGGGCGGCGAGGGTGCGCTCGGCTGGCTGCGCCGACTCCGCCATTTGGGCCAGCCTGTTCTCGGCCAGCGCCGTCACCTCGACGCCGACGTTGTGCAACAAACCCGCCAAGGCCTCCCGCCTGAGCTGGGGGTCAGGGTCCTCGAGGTAAGGATAAACCTGTTCGACCACCTCGGCCTGGCCCAGGGCGGCCAGGGTATGCAGGGCCGTGGCCCGCACCGACGGGGAGGTCTCCTGGTGCAATCGGCCCTGCACAGCCGGCAGGTTTCCGGTCAGTCCCAGCCGTTCGATGCGACGCAGAGCCTCCTGGCGCACCTCAGGCGCGGTGTGCTCCAGGAGCCCTGTCAAAGCGGCAGGCACCGTCTCGGGCGTGATCTCCCCTAGCATATCCAGCGAATAGACTACTACCCCCACGTGGGGGCTGGCCAGGCCCTGCTGGAAGACAGCCAGGCTGGACCGGTCTGGTTGGAGCACGGAGATACCACTGAAAGTGCGCTGTCTCAAGGCCTGCTGCAACCGCCTGGGGTAGGCCTGGCCGAGCAACACGCCCGTGGTCAACCAGGCTGCCAGAATCAACAGCAAGACATACGCCACCTGAACCGGCTCGAAATGCAGGATGTCGTACAGGAACAAGAGGATGGCGCCCGTAACCCCGATGGCCAGCGGATACACGATCCCCATGACGGCCGTCTGGGCTTGTGTTCGCTGCTGGGCCGGGAGCGGCTGATACATGATATTGACTGCGGCATTGTCCACGGCATCCAGCACCAGGCGATACAGGTTGGCAGCGGCCACCAACCAGAAGAGAAGCACCGCCCGCTCGTCCAAGGTGCCGATCAAGGCGAAGGGCACCATACATAGGACCAGGCCTATGGGTGTGGCCAGGATCATGGCCTTGACCCCGAATCGGGTGAGCAGCCTGCCCGCGACAAAGAACTGAATCAGCAGGCTTACCACGCCCACGATGCCAAAAAAGACCCCGATGAAGCTCCCCAGTTCATCTTCTGTGGGGTATCGGCCCGTGGCCTGGCTGTAGAAGATGTTGTCGACGAAGTAGACACCCACCACAAACAGGCCGAACAGGCTGATGATAAGCCTGATGTAGTGATCTTTGAGCAGGCTGCCTCCCTGCCTTGGGGCGCGCCCCACCGACCTCTCGGCGGTGACCTTCATCTTGTCCGCATTGGCCCGCAGAATATAGATCAGAACGCCCAGGGTGGCGGCCATGGCCAGCGCGCCCACCAGGAAAAGGTTGGGCGTGCCCAGCCAGGCAATCAAGAAGGGCGCAATGAAGCCGGCGGCAATGGTGGCCACCTGTTCACCGGAGCTGAGCAATCCGAATAGCCGTTTGCCCTGTTGGAGGTTGTAGATGCGGCCCAGCAAGTTCCAGAATGAGGAAATGGTCAGGCTGTTGTTCACGCCGAAATAGATGGGCAGGCTGAAGAGGAGCCAGGGGGCTGCGGTCAGCCCCAGGCCGGCCCGATAGCCGACCAGCGTCAGCAGAAGAAACCCATGAACCCCCAGCAGCACGCTGGACAGGGCGTAGCGTTGGTTCAGTCTCAGGTAGATGGCGGAGACCAGCGGGGCGAACACGGCGATGCCCACGTAGGCCATGGATAGGGTTTGGGCATCGTAGGCAGTCAGGAATAGGGCGTAGCTGGCAGTGCGGACTAGGACGTTGGCGGTGTACAACAGGATGGCATACGTCAGCACCCACAGTACCAGCCTGCCCTCGCCAGGGTAGACATTGAAGAGGGACAACAACCTCTGGTTGAGCTGATTCATCAATCAGCCTACCCTTGACAATTCACCCAAAGCAGGCCGTGCCAGGTGTCAGACCCGCCCTGGCTGCATGGAGGCAAGGGCCTGCATAAAACAGATGGAGGCCTGGATGCCGCGATAGAACTGGTCGAGATCGAACTTTTCGTTGGGCGCGTGCACGTTATCGTCGGGCAGGCCAAAGCCCATCATGACCACTGGCACGCGTAGGATGTGGTTGAGCATGGCCACCACGGGAATACTGCCGCCCGCGCGGAGAAAGACAGGCACGGCTCCAAAGACCTGCTGGTAGGCGTGCACTGCCGCGCGTATGGCTGGTGCCTCTCGATCAATCAGCGCGGGATTGGCGTAGGACAGGATACGTACCTGTAGCTTGACGGTGGGGGGGGCCAACTCACGCAGGCGCCGCTCAAACAGCCGGGCGATCTCCGGAGGTTCCTGGTCGGGCACCAGTCGCATGCTCACCTTGGCCACGACCCGGGCGGGGATGACCGTCTTCTGTCCCTCGCCCACGAAGCCGCCGCGAATGCCGTGGATTTCCAGCGTGGGCCGGGCGCCGGTACGTTCGATGGGGGTGTAGCCTGATTCACCCGACCAGAGCTGTGGGACATCCATTTCCTGGCGCAGGGCCTCGGCGCCAAAGGGGAGGCGATTGAGTTCGGCTCGTTCCTCTTCGCCCAGGGGGCGCACTTTGTCGTAGAAACCCGGGATGGCCACGCGGCCCTGACCGTCGTGCAAGGCCGCCAGTATCTCGGCGATCACCTGCAAGGGGTTGTGGGCCACACCTCCGTATTGACCCGAGTGCAGGTCGTGCCCGGGGCCCTGGATCTCCACTTCCATGTAGACCATGCCACGCACCCCAACCACGATAGCGGGTGTGGCCGCGTCCAGCATACTCGTATCCGAGATGAGAGCGGCGTCGCATCCCAGCATGTCAATGTGCTGCCGCACGAAAGCCTCCAGGTTAGGGCTGCCGATTTCCTCCTCCCCTTCGAGAAAGAACTTGAGGTTGACCGGAGGTGCAGCCTCGGCTCGGAAGAATGCCTCGGTCGCGGCCAGGTGAATACTGTGCTGGCCCTTGTTGTCCACCGCCCCGCGCGCGTACAGCTTGCCGGCGCGAACGCTCGGCTCGAAGGGGGGCGTGGTCCATTCCTCCTGCGGGTCGGTGGGTTGCACGTCATAGTGGCCATAGATCAGCACGGTCGGCGCAGCCGGCCCCGCCCCCAGCCATTCCCCATACACGACCGGGTGGCCCGCGGTAGACATCACCTCGGCCCGGCTCAGGCCGATCTGCTGCAAGCGCGCGACCAGCCAGTTGGCGGTGCGAACGATATCGGCCCGGTGTGCGGCAGAGGTGCTGATGCTGGGGATGCGCAAGAGCTCGACCAGGTGGTTCAGGTTGTCCGTCTGGTGGGCTTGGGCGTAGTCGAGGGCAGCCTGGCTCATGGTGTGTGGCACTCCTTGGCATTGGGTTGGACACGCGTGATTATAGCACGCTTGGATAGCCGGTCAAAGAAGGGGCTGGTGCTGCATAGGAATCCGTGATATACTTCCGGGTGGCCATGCGAGAAAAACCGAGCCGTGTTGAACCCTTGACCTTTACGCCTGTGCTGCGCGATTATATTTGGGGCGGGCGCAACCTGGAGACGCTGTACGGACGCCAACTGCCGCCCGGCCCGACTGCCGAAAGCTGGGAGATTTCCGGGCATCCCACCGCGCCAACCTGTGTAGATGCCGGGCGGTGGCGAGGCCAATCGCTGCCAGAGGTGTTGCATGCCCTGGGGGTTGATCTGGCGGGGAGGCGGGCCACCTGGGCTTTGGCGCGGGGCAAGTTCCCGCTGCTGGTGAAGTTGCTCGACGCCCAGGCTCGCCTGTCGGTCCAGGTACACCCGTCCGATGCATACGCGCTGGCCCACGCCGGGGGTGAGCTGGGCAAGACCGAGATGTGGTATATTCTGCACGCCCGGCCGGGCGCACAGCTCATCCTTGGGCTGCGGCCGGGAGTCACCCCCCAGAGCTTCCGCCAGGCCCTGGCCGACAATCGCCTGGAAACGTGCCTGCACTACCTGCCAGTGCAGGCGGGCAATGCGGTTTTCGTCGCGGCCGGCACCCTGCACGCGATTCTGGAGGGCATCGTCGCCGTCGAGGTCCAGCAGAACTCGGATACCACCTATCGCGTCTACGATTGGGGTCGGCTGGGTCAGGATGGCCAACCGCGGCCGCTGCACGTCAAGCATGCGCTGGACGTGATCGACTTCAAGCAGGTGGAGCCGGGCCCTTGTCTGCCCCGCCAGTTGGCCTGCCAGGATGGCGTGGAGCGGCACGAGATCAGCCGTTCTGAGTACTTTGTGGTGGAGAAGGTGACCTTCGCGCCGGGCGCTGGCTATGCCGGCCAGACCAACGGGGCGACCCTGGAGATCTGGGGCACGGTCGAAGGTGAGAGCGAGCTGAACTGGGCAGGCCAGCCGGTGCCCTTGCCGGCCATCCGCTTCTGTCTGGTGCCGGCCCGCCTGGGGGACTTTGCAGTCCAGGCCACGACCCCGGCGACCATGCTGCGGGTGTATTTGCCCTAGCAATTTCAAGGGTCATCTGAACGACCGCGAGAGTCCCTATAGGTGTCCAAGCCCTCGGTCAGCTTGTCCTTGGCGAAGCGCCGGCCAGGCGTTTGCCAGTTTGCCAGGCCAGGGTTGACGGCTTGGCCGAAGCAGGCTATACTCTGGGAGCAAGACCAGGGCAGGCGTGGCGTGTTATGGCGGGTCGCTGCGCCGGTATTCTGTTCAACAGGGACCTTATTAATTGATGAACCGTCCGTGGCTTAAGTTCTACGACGAAGGCGTACCTCATACGCTGGAGGTCCCGCCGATCACGGCGCACGAATTTCTGCGCCAGAGCGCACAGCGCTACCCCTCCCAGGTGGCGATGATCTTCATGGGCGCTCGTCTGACCTATCGTCAGCTCGAAGCGCAGGTGAATCGCATGGCGGGCCAGTTGTATGCGATGGGCGTACGTAAGGGTGATCGAGTGGCGATTATGCTGCCCAATTGCCCGCAGGCCATCATCGCCTACTACGCCACCCTGTCGCTGGGGGCTGTCACCGTGCTCACCAACCCCCTATACACGGAACACGAACTGCAGCATCAATGGGGTGAGTCGGGTGTAGAGACGGTCTTTATGCTGGATTTGCTCTGGTCGCGTGTCCAACCCCTGCGCCAAAAGCTCCCTCTCAAGCGCATCATCGTCACCGGTATTCAGGATTACCTCCCCTTCCCCAAGAATATGCTGTTTCCTGTGCAGGCGCGCCGGTTGGGAAACTGGGTCGACGTTCCGGCTGGCGAAGGGCTGCTTCGCTTCACGGCTCTGGTGCGCGATAGGGTGGCCGCGCCGCCCGCCGTGGCTGTGACGCCGGACGACCTGGCCTGCCTGCAATATACCGGCGGAACGACTGGGGTGCCCAAGGGAGCCATGTTGACGCACCGCAACCTGGTGGCCAGTGTCACCCAGATTCGGGCGTTCTTGCTCCAAGGCCACCCAGATGCCGAAGACCGGGCCATCGCGGTGCTGCCCCTCTTCCACGTGTATGGCATGAACGGGGTGATGAACCTGGGCGTGCACCTGGCGGCCACGCTTATCCTGCTGCCTCGCCTGGACACCAAGATGCTGGTGGATGCCATTCGCACCGAGCGCCCCACCTTCTTCCTGGGTGTGCCAGCGCTGTATATCGCGGTCAACTCATATCACGGCATCGAGCAGGTGGATCTCACCTCGATCAAGATGTGCTTCAGCGGTGGGGCACCGCTGCCGGTAGATGTGATTGAGGCGTTCGAAGCACGCACCGGGGCGCGCATCGCCGAGGCTTATGGTATGACTGAGGCTTCGTCGGTGACGCACGTCAACCCGCGGCGCGGCCTGCGCAAATTCGGTAGTGTGGGCATTCCCATCATCAGCACCGACGCCAAGATCGTGGACGTGGAGACCGGGATGCAGGAATTGCCCGTCGGCGAGGCAGGCGAGTTGCTGGTGAAGGGCCCCCAGGTGATGACCGGCTACTGGAATCAGGCGGAGGAGACGGCCAACATCCTGGCTGACGGCTGGTTGCACACGGGGGATATTGCCAGGATGGACGAGGATGGCTACTTTTACATCGTCGACCGCAAAAAGGACTTGATCCTGACGGCTGGCTTCAATGTGTATCCGCGTGAAGTAGAGGAAGTCCTGTATCAGCACCCCAAGATCCTGGAGGCGGCGGTGATCGGCCTGCCTGATAAGCTGCGGGGTGAAAAGGTGGCTGCCTACGTGGTGCTCAAGCCGGGCGAGACGGCCACGGCCCAGGAGATCCGCAGCTTCTGCCGCGCGCGGCTGGCCCACTACAAGGAGCCGCGCGCCGTGACCTTCCGGGACAAGCTGCCCATGTCGATGGCGGGCAAGGTTCTGCGACGCACCCTGCGCGAGGAGGAGCTGTCACGCCTCCAACCAGACAGCCAGTAGCAGGGTGTGGCCAGGCCAAGACGCGTGCTGCCCGATCACCGGTCTGCCCCCTCTTTATTCGGTTTCCCAGGTCTCTGCCATCTTGATACGCTCCGCAATGGGGGGGTGGGTGTAGAATACCCGTTTCTCCCAGGCGGGCGCATCTACCACCGCCAGATTCTGCACAGCCAGTCTCTCAAATAACTCGACAAAGGCCTGCGGCCTTTGGCTGAGCCTCAGGGCGAAGCAGTCCGCCTGGCGTTCGCCGTAGCGGGAGAGGGCATTCTGAAAGGGAAGGGATAGGGTGGTAAGCACGGCCACGACGGCCAGCAGATAGGGCAGGCCAGCCACGTCGGCCGGGCCGCGCAACCCCAGCCGTCGCCAATTCCGGTCGAGCAGCCAGCGCAGGCCAAACAGGCCGATCCAGGCGGCAGCGCCCGCGCCTAGTAGGCCCAGCAACACGTGATGATAGGTCCAGTGCCCCATCTCGTGGGCCAGCACGACCTCAACCTGGTCTGGCGTGTACCCGCTCAACTGGGTATCGTAGAGCACGATGCGTTGCGCGCCGCCAAACCCGGTGAAGTAGGCGTTGGCGGCGGTGGTCTTGACGCTGGCATCGATCACGTACACCTCGTCCACCGACATGCCGGCGCGTTCCGCCAAGGCCAGGATGCGAGCCCGCACCGCCTGGTCGTCCAGCGGGCGCACCTGGTAAAAGAGGGGAGTGATGAGCACGGGTGCGAGAAGGGTGAAGGCAGCCGCTGCCAGCATCAGCAGTGCCCCGGCCGGGATGGGCCAGCGGCAGGGAAACAGCCGCAGCAGAGCATAGAAGCCGGTCCACACCAGGCCGTCTATGACGAGGGCCAGCAGCAGATTCTTGATCCAGTCCCCCGCCCAGCCCGGCCCGGTCTGGGTGGATAGCCCGAACTGGCGAGCGAGGACCAAGCCGCGGTAGGAATCGAGCGGCAGGTAGATCAGGGCCAGGGCAATATCCAAAACGAGCACGAACAGCATGACGACCAGCAGCTCCCGCCATATGCCTGGCAGCCGCACGGATGAGGCCCGAGCCTTGCCTGGTATCCGCCCTTCCAGCCACCGCCGCAGGCCCAGCCCTCCCCCGCCAAGCTGAAAACTGATCAGCAACAGGGGGTAGAGTAGCAAGGATTGCAGACGCAGGGGCAACCCCAGGCGATGCAGAGCCTCGGCCTTGGGGCTGCTGGCCAGCGTGCCATCCGGCTGGCGCGAAATCTCTACGGACAGCCCACGCGCCGCCTGCCCGATGCCGCTCCACTCATAAGGGAGCGGGCTGAGGATGATAATCACCAGGGTGATGATGCAGAGCCAGTTCCAGATGCGACCATGTCCCATAGATGCCCCATGATGCCTCAGACCCTAGGATTGAGCAAGATGCCACCATCAGGTGCCTTCAAGAAGCCATTTGCCTTTGCAGGTGCGTTGTGCTAGGATACTCGCCAATCTGTCCAGCCGGGCAACGTGCGGAAGCCGGGTGAGACGGCTAGCTCCGCAAACGCGGGGCAGAATCTATCGAGGTTAAGCTGTCAACTTAGGCCCAAGTCATCGCGCATAGGGTAGATTTTTGGAAGGTATAGAGGGCTAGACGAGGTTGAGGATAGGTTAGACATATGGGAAACGAGTTGAACGCTTGCGTTGCCGAGATAAAGGACGCGCTGGCCAGCCAGCAGTACATTGCCTCGGATGAGATTGCCACCGTACTCTACCTGGCGGAGCGGCTGGGCAAGCCAATCCTGGCCGAAGGGCCGGCCGGGGTGGGCAAGACCGAGCTGGGCAAAGCCTGGGCCAGCATCAGCCGGCGGCCGATGATCCGGCTGCAATGTTACGAAGGCCTGGACGAGACTAAGGCTCTCTATGAGTGGGAGTATGCCAAGCAGATGCTCTACACCCAGCTCCTGCGGGACAAGCTGCACGATTTGCTGGTGGATGCCCACAGCCTGGGTGAGGCGGCTGATCGCCTGGCCGCAGAAGAAGATGTGTTCTTCTCCGAACGGTTTCTGCTGCCGCGCCCTCTCTTGCGGGCGATTATATCCGAGGAGCCGGTGCTGCTGTTGATCGACGAGATTGATCGCAGCGACGTGGAATTCGAAGCCTTCCTGTTGGAGGTGCTCAGCGATTTTCAAGTGAGTGTGCCCGAGCTGGGCACGCTCCGCGCCCGGCATCAGCCGCTGGTGGTGCTGACCAGCAACAACACCCGCGAACTGTCGGAGGCTCTCAAGCGTCGTTGCCTGTATCTCTACATCGATTATCCCACGGCTGAGACGGAACTGCAGATCGTGCGGCTCAGGGTGCCTGACCTGGGGCCGCAACTGGCGCGCCAGGCGGTTGAGGTGGTTCATCGCCTGCGGCAATTGGACCTGAAGAAGCACCCCAGTGTCAGCGAAACCCTGGACTGGGCACGAGCTTTGGTGGCGCTGAACGCTTCCGTGCTGGAGCGGGAGATCCTCGAAAACACCATGACGGTACTGCTGAAGCACGAGGCAGATGTGATGCGCGCTCGCCACGCGCTGGGCCGTCCGGCGGATGAAGGCCGGCGCAGCGACTGGGCGGATCGCGACGCCTCACGCTCCTATCGGCGCTACCGCTGATTTGCAGCTTGGCTCTTCCACAGAATCATCCCTGGGCAGATATGTGGATCTGAGTGATTGTATAGCCTGAGCGGTTATGGGAGATGAGACATGGAATGGCGCGTGATCGAGTTTATTGCCGGCTTGCGCGCGGCCGGGGTGCGCGTTTCGGTTGCGGAAAGCGCCGATGCCTTCCGCGCCGTGGAGCAGTTGGGAGTGAGGGAGCGGGATGCCTTTCGCTCTGCACTACGTGCTACCCTGGTCAAAGAGGCGGGTGACCTGTCCACCTTCGAGCAACTCTTCCAGCTTTATTTTGGCAACGACAGCCCACCTCTTATCAACCCCCAAGAACACCTGACACCTGAGCAACGCGCCATGCTGGCAGCCGCTCTGCGGGCCCTTCTGGACCAGGTGCAGCGTGAGGGCTCCTCGGCGGACGGGCAACCGTCTCGCACTCAGCCCGGCCCGTCGAGCCAGTTGCTGCAACTTCTGCGCCAACTCCTGAGCGGACAGGCATCCAGCCCGGAGTCCCTGGAAAGACTCGGGCAACAGGCCGGCCTGCCAGTGGCGTCCCATCCGGCCCAGCAGGCGTGGGTCATGCGCCGCATGCTGCGCGCCATGGGCTGGCAGGAGCTTCAAGAGTTGTTGGAGCAGTTGTGGCAAGAGCTGGCCAGCGCAGGCATGAGCCAACAGTCTATTCGGCAGCTACAGCAGATGGTCGAGGCCAACCAGGAAGCGCTGGCCGAGCAGGTTGGCCAGTACGCGGGGATGAGCATTGCGCGCCAGATGGCAGATCAGGCGCCCCGCCAGCCCGGGCCCGACCTGATGCAGCGGCCTTTCCGCGCCCTGAACGAGGCCGAAGCCGACGAGCTACGCAACCACGTGCGTCGACTGGCAGCCCGCCTGCGCAGCCGGGCTGCGCTGCGGTACAAGCGGACCAAGTCCGGCACCCTGGATGCCAAGGCCACCCTGCGGGCCAATCTGCGCTACGGTGGCGTGCCGATAGATATGCGGCACAAACATCGCCATCTCAAGCCCAAGTTGGCCCTCATCTGTGATGTGTCCACCTCGGTGCGGCACTGCGCAGAGTTCATGCTGCGCCTGGTCTACGAACTGCAGGACCAGGTGGCCAAGGCACGCAGCTTTGCCTTCATCGGCGATATCGAGGAAGTCAGCCAGGACTTTGCCAGCTACCAGCCTGATGTGGCTGTAGAGCGGGTGCTCAACCGGCTGCCGCCTGGCTACTACAACACCGACCTGGGCTTCAGCCTGCGCAGCTTTTGCCGGGACCACCTGGACGCTGTGGACCACCGTACCACCGTCATCTTCGTGGGCGATGGGCGGAACAACTTTAATGATCCCCGTTTGGACCTGGTGCAGGCCATCCAGCGCCGGGCACGGCGCGTCATCTGGCTCAACCCCGAGGCGCGCGCCCTTTGGGGCACAGGTGACAGCGATGTCTTGGACTATGTGCGCCTGTGTGATGCCACGTATGAGGTGAGCAACCTGGCCCAGCTCGCTGAAGCCGTAGATCGCTTGTTGAGCGGGCATTGAGCGCCCTCGTGCAGCCCCACGCCTGCCCCAAATTTGAACACGCGCCATTCCCTTAGGCAACTTGACATAGAATCAGACCTGTGATAGAATCAGGCTGATAGACATTATGTAGTGTATGTCAGACAGAGCCGTTGCCTGTGGCCACGGCACGCTGATCCGATGCCCAAGAAGGGAGGCCCCGCTGATGAAAAAGCCCTCAGCCTGGATGGCGGTCCTTATGCTCATTGTTATCATGCTCATGGTCGGCTGTACACAGCAGCGTCCGGCTAGCCGTGAGGAGACCCCCACAGTGCCCCTGACCGTGATCGGCACCACGACTGCCGTCCTGCCCACCGTGCCCGTGGTGGTCAGCCCCACCCCCATGCCTACTCCAGCGGTGACAACCATTGCCACGCAGCCGACAGCCACCGCGACGAGCGCCTTCGGCGAGCTGACTGGCACCCCAGCGGTGACCGCCACCGTTGCCCCAGTGGCCACGCCGACCGCAGAGGCGGCGGAGGCTCCGAGCGTTGAAGGCGCCACCTACACGGTGCGCTGGGGGGATACCCTATTCTCTATCGCGACGATGTACGGGACTACCGTGGATGAGATCAAGACGGCCAACGGCCTTACCAGCGACTTTATTGTGGTAGGCCAGGAACTCATCATCCCCGGGGGCGTGGTCACGGTGCCAGAGCCTGCACCGCCTACGGAGGGTGGCCCGACGGTGCATATCGTCCAGCCGGGTGAGACGCTGTTCAGTATCGCTCAGCAGTATGGCACCACGGTGAATGCCATCGCCCAGGCCAATCAGATCACTAATCCCTGGTTCATCTACGTGGGGCAGGAGCTGATCATCCCCAGTGGCGGTGGTGATATGGGACCCCCGGCCGGACCAGGCACCACCTATGTGGTCCAGCCAGGAGACACCTTGTACAGCATCGCGGTGCAATATGGCACGACGGTTGAGGCTTTGACGGTAGCCAACAACCTGTCCAGCCCCAACTTCATCTATGTGGGCCAGAGGTTGGTTATCCCCTGAGCCACTTGGCGTGTAGGCCGAACCACCAGTAGAATTGTTTGGGTACGCCGGGCGCTGGGCCTGACGTGGCCAAACAATTTTTTGTGGTGCCCAGGCAAAGGGGGGCGGAGGGGCACCGCCAACAGAGCGTGCCCCGAACGAAGCCAGCCCTGGGCCAATGACGAGGGGGCCCAAATGAGCTCGCCTGTGGACGATTTACCTGAACGCCTCGTGAGCAGCCAACCCATCTACCAGGGGCGCATCGTTCGCTTCCGCGTGGACACGGTCGCGCTGCCGGACGGCTCAACCGCGCTACGCGAGATCATCGGAACGCCGGGTGCTGTCACCATCCTCCCGCTCACCGAAGATGGCCAGGTACGTATGGTGCGCCAGTACCGCTCGGCCATCGGCCAGTTCTTGCTGGAGCTGCCAGCCGGCACATTGGAGCCCAACGAACCGCCAGAGCAGGCAGCGCCACGCGAGCTGGCCGAGGAGACTGGAGACCGGGCTGCGCACTGGCAGCGCCTGGGCGGTTTCTACACTGTGCCGGGCATTTGCAACGAGTACATCCACCTGTTTCTGGCGACAGGCCTGACCCCGGGCGAGACCAACCGGGAAGCAGACGAATACCTTGAAGTAGTGACGCTTCCATTGGCAGAGGCGCTGGCTATGATCCGGCGGGGGGAGATCCGCGATGCCAAGACCATCATCGGCCTGCTGATGGCTGCCAAGCTGCGCTGAGTGGCCAGTGTGTGGAGTGCAGGGGGTCGAGTCTATGGCTGCACTGGCTGACCAGGCTGGGGCTGCGCCCGCGCCGAACTTCCCAATGCCTATCGTCTGCGCAAGCTGACCAGGCCTGTATTCTCGGCTCCACCTCACCGACTTTCTCAGTCCCCTCCAAAAAATAGACAAATCCTTGATAATATCTTGACAACTCAAGATAACTGTGCTATCATGTTGGGAGTAGCAGGTCATTCTCGAGTCACTGGTGCTCGCTACCAAGGTGCTATGTCATGTTGAGCGCGAACCGCAACCCAACCTATAACTTGAAAGCTGTCCTGCAAGAGACCGGCCTAAAAGCGGATACCCTACGCGCCTGGGAGCGACGCTATGGCATGCCACAGCCCCAGCGCACGGCGGGTGGACATCGCCTGTACTCGCAGCGCGACATAGACACCATCAAGTGGCTGGTCGCCCGTCAGCAGGAGGGCATGAGCATCAGCCGGGCGGTAGACCTGTGGCACAGCTTGGAGGCAGAGGGTCGCGATCCCTTACAAGCCTCCGGGGTGGCGGTGCCCCGGGCCGAGGTTGTGGCGGTTTCGCTGCCAGCAGGCGCGGCCGTGGCTGACTTGCGTCAGATGTGGGTGTCGGCCTGCCTGGCATATGACGAACGAGGGGCGGAGCAGATTCTGGCCCAAGCCTCAGCGCTCTTTCCGGTGGAGGCTGTGTGCCTGGAACTGCTGCAAAAGGGCCTGTCGGAGATCGGCAGCGGCTGGTATCGCGGTGAGGTCACAGTCCAGCAGGAGCACTTTGCATCGGAACTGGCCTTGCGCAGGATCGAGGCCCTGCTGGCAGCCACACCCCCTCCCACCAGAGGAAAGAATATCCTGGTCGGCTGCCCGCCTGAGGAGGAACACACGTTTAGCCTGCTGTTGATTGCCCTGTTTCTGCGGCGGCGGGGCTGGGATGTGCTATATCTGGGGCCCAACGTTCCGGTCGCCCGGTTGGACTCTGCCATCGACGCGGCCAAGTCGCAACTGGTGATTCTCTCGGCGCAGCAATTGCATACGGCTGCCAGTCTGGCAGAGGTGGCCCAGTTTCTGCACCAACATCGGGTGCCGCTGGGCTATGGTGGCCTGATTTTCAACCTATTGCCCGGGGTGCGCGCTCGCATCCCTGGCTATTTTCTGGGTGAGAGTCTGGATCTGGTGCCCCAGGCCGTGGAGCAGTTGTTGTCATCGCCTCCTCCTGTGCCGGCGGCTCAGGCCCCCACCGAGGAGTATCGGCAAGCGGTGGGCCATTTTCAGGAGCACCAGGCTCAGCTCGAGGCCGAGATGTGGCGCTCCCTGGAGGCCCTGAACATAGGCCCAGACTACCTGGCCCTGGCCAATTTGCACCTGGCTCATAACATCGTCGCAGCGTTGAGCCTGGGCGATATGGATTATCTGGGGGTTGACATCGAATGGGTAGAGGACGTGATTGGCGGCTACCGCATACCGCGCCAGTCGCTGTATGGCTATTTGGGTGCGTATCACCAGGCCGCGCGCGCCCAACTGGGCGAGCGCGGGGCTCCGGTGGTCCGCTGGCTGGGGCAGGTGGTCGCTGGCGGCTTCAGCTAGGCTATCTGCACGTAATCGGCGTATCTTCAACGCGGAAGCTTGATGGGGAGGAAAACATGATCGTGGTAACTGGTGCAACTGGATACGTGGGCAGCCACATCGTCAAGCGCCTGGCTGAGCTGGGCAGGCCTGTGCGGGCAATGGTGCGTAACCGCGGCTGGGCTGAGATGGAAGGACGTCTGGCGTGATTGAACGTGGAGTGGTTTGAAGGGGACGTAACGCGCCCAGATACGCTCGCTCCGGCTCTGAAAGGAGCCACGACGATCATTCATACTGTGGCGATTGCCATCGAAAAGGGTGGGCGCACCTACGAAGCCATCAACTACCAAGGCACAGTCAATGTTGTCGAAGCGGCCCGGGCCGCCGGGGGGCGCCGGTTCATCAATATCTCTCAGTTGGGCGCAGACCCCAAGCTGCCATATCGCTTCCTGGCTTCCAAGGGCAGGGCGCAAGAGTATGTGGCGGGCTCGGGCCTGGATTGGACCGCCTTCCGCCCCTCCGTCATCTGGGGACCGGAGGATGAATTTGCCAACACGTTTGCGCGCCTGGTGCCCTTTAGTCCAGTCATCTTTCCCATCGTCGGGGATGACCAGTCCAGGTTCCAGCCGGTGTGGGTCGAAGATGTGGCGATGTGTGTGGTGCAGGCACTCGACAACCCGGTTACCTTTGGGAAAGAGTACGAACTGGGAGGGACGGAAGTACTGACGCTCGAAGAAATCGAGCGGCGTACCCTCAAGGCGGTGGGTGCGCAGCGCGCCATGCTGCGTTTCCCGATGCCACTGCTGCGCCTGGTTGTCTCGGTTATGGAAGCGTTGCTCCCGGCGCCGCCGGTCACGCGGAGCCTATTGGAACTGTTGGCGGTGAGCAATGTGACCAAAGCCAATGCGATTCACCAGTGTGTGCCCGATCCGCGGCCATTTACGGCGGAACACGCGGCCCCCTATATGCGTCAGTTCACCTGGCGCCAGACCTGGAATCAGTTCATGGGAAGGCAGCCTCGGTGACATATCAACATCGCTTCCAGGTAGATGCGCCGCTGGCCGCGGTGGCCAACTTCCATGCCTTGTCGACGAGCATGGCGGCTATCACGCCACCGCCCGTGGTGGTGCGGGTTCAGCGCGCCCCAGCCTATCTCCAAGAGGGAGACGAAATGGAGTTCACCCTCTGGCTGGGGCCTTTGCCCCTGCGTTGGCTGGCCCGGATCGAGGACGTCAGCCCGACGGGCTTCACCGATCGGCAACTGCATGGCCCCTTTGCAGGCTGGGTGCACCAGCACACCTTCCTGCCGGTCGACGAGAGAACCACGGTAGTAGCTGATGAGATACGACTGAGCATACGCCGGCATTTCTGGTGGGGGCTGGTTGGCCTGGGGATGTGGCTCAGCCTGCCGCTGCTGTTTGCCTACCGGGCCTGGAAAACGCGACAATTGGTTTAAGCTGAAGGAAACTGAATCGAATTGGGGAGGGTATGGATGTTTTCAGAGACAGTGGAGAGAAGATTAGCGCCGCGCGCGCTTGATCTGGATGTGGAAATTAAAGGGTTGGTCAGCCCGCTGCCGCCTTACCTGGCTTTCAAAGAGGTATGGCGCAACAAAGGACGTTTCTTGCTGGTCAGCTTGGTGATTGCCCTGATCACCACCCTGGTCCTCTTCATCGACGGCCTGGCCGTCGGTTTGGGCGCTGGAAACATTGAGTACTTGGATAAGCTCAACGCAGAACTGGTGCTGTTTCAGGAGAATGTGGATCTTTCGACCTCAGCCAGCCAGATCAGCCGGGCCAAACTCAACGAGATCAAACATGTCGACGGGGTAAAGGATGCGGCCATGGTCGGCTTCAGCAATGGTTCCATCGTGTTTGAGGACGGGCGTGAGCCCCTCGATATCTCTCTGATTGGGGTGGAGCCTGGCCGGCCGGGCGAACCCCCTGCCTTCGAGGGCCAGGGCCTCAAAGGCAAACGGTCCGCCGAAGCGATTATCGACCGGAACGTGGCCCTGCGGACAGGACTACAGGTGGGTGATCGGTTATCGCTCAAATCCATTCAGGGCACCGAGGAAGAGTATTATCCGCTTGAAGTAGTAGGCATCAGCGACGGCCGGCAGTATTTCATTCGGCCCTCAGTTTTCGTTCCGTATCTCACCTGGGACAAGGTCAAGCCGCAGGGCATTGCGAATGGCGGCGACCAATCCGAGCTGATCTTTAATATTGCGGCGGTGCAACTGAACGAGCCGGAGAATCTTGAAGAGATGGCCTCACGGGTGGAAGATGAAGTGAGCAAGGTCGAGGCGGTTGACCGCAAGACGGCCTATGAAGCCACGCCCGGCTATAGTGCCCAACAAAGCACCCTGAACACCATCCGGATTTTCACCCTGTTGATTGGCGTGCTGGTTATCGGCGGTTTTTTCCAGATCCAGACCCTGCAAAAAGTGGGCCAGATCGGAATGCTCAAGGCCATTGGCGCTTCCACCAGCACCATTGCCATCGCGTTCGTATTGCAGATCGTATATATCACCATACTGGGAGTGGCCATTGGCAGCATCGGTACCCTGGCACTGTCCCTGACTTTCCCGGTCACAGTGCCGATCGTCTTCGCGCTCGAGTCGGTGCTTGTGGCCGTCATTTCTCTGTTGATCATCGGCCCGCTGGGTGGGCTGGTATCTCTCTTCGTCTTGCTGAGAGTAGAGCCGCTCACCGCGCTGGGTTTGTCCTCGTAGGGAGCAAAGCATGATACCTGTGTTGGAAGCTAACTCGGTTACCAAGACTTATCAAGTCGGCAGCAATGCCATCAACGCTGTGCACGACGTCTCACTCAGCATCTGTCCGGGCGAGTTCGTCGCGTTTGTAGGGCCCAGCGGCTCGGGCAAGACGACCATGCTGGCCATGTTGGCCGGCTTGCTGTCGCCCAGCCAAGGCAATATCCTAATACGCGGTCGAGATTTGAGCCGGATGGGCGAGATGGAGCGCACCAGGTTTCGGCGTGAGAAGGTGGGTTTCACCTTCCAAAGCAACAACCTGGTCCCTTACCTGACCGTGCAGGAAAATGTCGAGTTGATGCTAAAACTGAATGGGCGACTGAACAAGGAGAGTCAAGAGCGGGCTAAAGAGCTACTGCTACGCCTGGGCCTGGGTGATCGCCTCAGGAATTTACCTTCTCAGCTCTCAGGTGGTCAGCAGCAGCGGGTGGCTATCGCTCGGGCCTTGGTACACCAGCCGGATATTGTACTGGCCGACGAACCGACCGCCAGCCTGGATACCGAGCGGGCCTATCAGGTGGTGCAGACCTTCGCCAGCTTGATTCACGCTCAGGACCTGGCTGGTATTATGGTCACCCACGACCTGCGCATGTGCCAGTTCGTGGACAAAATTGTCCAGATGCGGGACGGCCAAATTGCACGGATAATCGACAATCCGCAGGAGATCCGTTCTTTTGCGAATGCGCATATGATGAACTAGAGAGCGGGCCACAAGAGATGCGGGTTGTGGTTATCGGCGCAGGGGTTGGTGGCTTGACGGCTGCCGCGCTGCTGGCACGTGCTGGCCTGCAGGTGACGGTGCTGGAGGCCCATGTCTATCCTGGCGGCTGTGCGGGGGCCTTCTTTCATCAGGGTTTCCGTTTTGATGCTGGGGCCACCCTGGCGGGGGGGTTCTATCCCGGCGGGCCGATGGACCGCGTCGCGCACAGTCTGGGCCTTGACCGGTGGCCAGCTCGGGAGGCCAATCCGGCCATGGTCGTCCACCTGCCGGGTGGAGTGAGCCTCGCCCGCTGGACCGATGCACGCCGCTGGGGACAACAGCGCGCTGTCTTCGGGCCCCAAGGGGAGTCATTCTGGAGCTGGCAGGAACGGACCTCTGATGCGCTTTGGGGGTTGGCGATGCGCAATCCGCCCTGGCCACCCCAGACGCCCGGAGATATAGCGAGGCTGGCGAGCGCCGGCTTGGCCTGGTCGGGAAAGGTGGGCCTCTTGCCGCGCCTGCTGGCCGATGCCTGGCGCCCGGTGGCAGCTCACTTACGGGGTGCCTCTGAGCAATTGCGGCTGTTTGTGGATGCCCAATTGTTGATCGCCGCCCAGACGACCAGCCCCTTTGCTAATGCCCTGTATGGCGCCGCTGCGCTTGATTTGCCGCGCCGGGGAGTCGTGCACCTGGAGGGTGGCATGGGGACGATTGCCGAGGTGCTCGTGAGTGCGCTGCGAGAACATGGAGGCGAGGTTCTCTATCGTCAGGAGGCCAGCCGAATCGTGCTTGAGAGAGGCGGCCCCGTGGCGGTCGAGACCAAGCGAGGCAAGTCGTTCCCGGCTGACCTGGTGATAGTCAACCTGCCGCCGTGGAACATCGTCCCCCTGCTGGGTGAGGACGCTCCACGCCGCCTACAAAACTTGCCTGGGCGGCCCCAGGATGGCTGGGGAGCCTTCATGCTCTATGTGGGGCTAGATGGCTCGGCCATCCCGGTGGACTTGCCCCTGCATCATCAGGTTGTGATTCGCGAACCTTTGGCGGAAGGCAACACGGCCTTCCTTTCCATCAGCCCGGCTTGGGATGGAACACGCGCGCCGGGTGGACAGCGGGCGCTGACTGTGAGCACTCACACCCGGCTCGCTACCTGGTGGGACCTGTTTGAACGTGATCGGCCGGCGTACCAGGCACGCAAGGATGCCTACGCTGAGCGCTTGCTGGAGGCTGCGCAGGTGGCCCTTCCCGGCATACGCGACGCTGCCAGCTTGATCATGCCGGGAACACCGGTTACGTTCCAGCGATTTACCCGCCGCGCCTGGGGATGGGTCGGGGGTTTTCCGCAGACCAGCCTGCTCAAGGCCTGGGGGCCGCGCCTGGCGAAGGGTGTGTGGATGGTGGGGGATAGCATCTTCCCTGGTCAATCTGCGGCAGCCGTTGCCCTGGGCGGAGAACGGGTAGCACGCATGATACTGGATCAGCAACGGCTGCCGATCGTGAACCGCAATATGGGGCGTGTCTCGCAGTTGCAGGGAGTGAGCCGGTGAAGGCTCGGTCGCAGCCTGAAGGATCGCGGGATGCTAGCCAGATGAGCGCGGTCGACTGGCGAAGGGTCGTGGCAACCTACCTGGAAGAGCATCCGCAGGCCCGTGTAGGCGAACTCTCGCGCGCGCTGGGTTGCACCGAGGCTCAAGCCCTGAGTGGCCTGTCTGAGCGTGTGTGGGATCTGCGGGGCGTGGAGCTAGCCACCCTGCTGGCAGAAATCGCCGCCTGGGGAAAGGTGCTGGTCCTGGTGCGCAACGCCGACGCAGTGGCAGAAGTCGAGGTCTCTGCGGACGCTGGCTCTCTAAAAGGCGAGTGGCTCAACTGGATTGAGCAGGGTTATAACCTCCACATTTACTTGGCAGCCACCCAACGTGTTCTGGGGCTGGTGCGCCCGGGCAAGCACGGCCTCACCTACAGCTTCAATCTGGTCAATAGCGCGGGGCAAGTCTTCTGCCGTTTCTACGCCCGCACACCCGAAGCCAAAGAGAGCTTCTTGAGCTTCTGTCTGGCCCACACGCCTGAGTTGGATGAAAGGTATGGCTGATTGGGAGATTAAATGAGTGAAATTGCCGATCCTCTGGTCTTGGTCACAGGCGCCACTGGCTATGTAGGGGGGCGGCTGGTGTTCAGGCTGCTGGAAGCAGGCTACCGGGTGCGATGCCTGGTACGAGATGCCACTCGGTTACAGGGCCGCACCTGGCTGGGCCGGGTCGAGGTCGTGCAGGGTGACGTGCTGAAGCCCGAGACACTCTCGGCCGCCGTGCAGGGCGCCCAGGTCGCCTATTACATGGTGCATAGTATGAGCAGCAGCGCCGATTTTCACCAGAGGGACTTGATGGCGGCCCGCAATTTCGGGCACGCCGCCAGGGCAGCAGATGTCCAGCGTATCATCTATCTAGGCGGCCTGGGTGACCCTGAGGCGGATCTCTCCCAGCACCTGCGCTCACGCCAGCAGACCGGCCAGGCTTTGCAGGAGGCGGGCGTGCCGGTCACCGAATTCCGGGCGGCCATCATCGTGGGCGCCGGTAGTGTCTCCTTTGAGATGATTCGCTACCTGGCCGAGCGCATTCCGGTGATGATCTGCCCGCGCTGGGTCTTTACGCGTGTCCAGCCTATCAGCATTGCTGACGTGCTGCACTATTTGGTGGCTGCCGTAGAGACGCCCCAGAGCGCAGGCCTGGTGATCGAGATCGGTGGTGCGGGCGTGTTGACGTATGGGGACATGATGGTGGGCTATGCGGAGGTGCGTGGCCTGCGGCGTGTGCTCCTGCCAGTTCCAGTCTTGACCCCGCGCCTCTCTTCGCACTGGGTGCATTGGATGACGCCTATCCCTGCGGAGATCGCCCGCCCGCTGATCGAGGGCTTGCGGAACGAGGTCATTGTTCGTGAGGACACGGCTGGTCATCTCTTCCCCCAAATCCGGCCCATGGGCTACCAGAGCGCGGTGAAGTTGGCCCTGGCGCACTTGGAAGCCAGCCAGGTCGAGACAGCCTGGAGCGATGCCCTGGTGACCAGCCAGGGTGATGTGCCGCCAGTTGTGCTGACTAACCAGGAGGGCATGATCATTGAAACAAGGCGCTGCGTCGTTCGGGCTGGGCCGGAAACCGTCTATGGTGTGTTTACCAGGCTGGGTGGGGACCAGGGCTGGCTGTATGCCAACTGGGCCTGGCAGGTGCGGGAGATGGTGGATCGGCTGGTAGGGGGGGTGGGATTTCGGCGTGGGCGCCGCCACCCGCATGATGTTCGGGCGGGGGATGCGCTCGATTTCTGGCGGGTGGAAGCCGCCGAACCGTATCGCCTGTTGCGTCTGCGGGCTGAGATGAAAGTGCCAGGCGATGCCTGGCTTCAGTTTGAGGCGCGACCGCAGTCAGACAAGGAGACTCTGTTGGTGCAGACTGCCTTCTTCGCCCCGAAGGGGCTGTCTGGCCTGGCCTACTGGTACCTGCTGTATCCTATCCACGCATTGGTGTTTTCCGGGCTGATTCGCAATCTAGCCCGGCGGGCGGAAAAACACCCCGGATTGCTTTCCCCGGCTCAGCCTCACTAATTCCACACTGCCTGCAATCGGCAAGACAGCCAACAAGGCCACCGACAGGCCAATGGCCAGGTACGAGTCGGGCAGGGTGCCACCCACGTCGGGCATTATGGTCCCATCTGGCGTGGTGGTGGGTGGCAGGGTCACCGTCTGCATGTTGATGCCGGTCAGCGCCAGGCCGCTGGGTGTCTTCAAGTCGCCCAACGGCGGGTTGTCGCCTACGTAGAAACCCAGGTACACCGTGTAGGTCTGTGTCATGCCGCTGGTGTTTACGAGCACGTTGGGGTTAATGGCGTGACCGCCGGGCGGCAGTTGCAGGTTGACGTGTGCCCCTCCTGCGCCCAGATTGTGGAAGTAGAAATAACCGTTGTCATCGGTACCCCAGGTGGCACTCCAGCTACAACCGGTGAGCGTCACACCCATGTCCTTGACCGGTATCGGGGGGCCGGTGCTGTAGTCGTACACGTAGCCTACAATGGACGACTTGTTCGGGACAGGTGTGGGGCTGGCCCCGCCGGAGCAATCACAGGTTGGGGTAGCTTCTGGTCCACCGGCGTGGCTGGGGGCGGTCGTGCCCAAAAGCAATGCCAGCCCGCACAGGGTTACCAGCGCCACGCAAATCACCGCCAGGCGACGCAGCATCGCATCCATTGGGTGCTCCAATTCTCTAAGGGGTTGACCACTAAACCATAACCGGCTTGTATTATTCTATCACAAATTGGTCTGGGTTTCAACCCCCTATTTCTCCTAGGGCTTGCGCAGCAATTCAAACCGGGTGAACCCAAGCGGTAGTGGACTTGGCGGCAGGGCTGTGCCAGGGCTAGGGGCTAGAGG
>Ga0233417_10000093_pt1 | contig 23354 bp, 21 predicted proteins | sample Sed_MG_FD_189023 | JGI IMG/M metagenome (GOLD analysis project Ga0233417, IMG submission 189023) | Sediment microbial communities from Lake Towuti, South Sulawesi, Indonesia - Sediment_Towuti_2014_0.5_MG | ecosystem: Environmental > Aquatic > Freshwater > Lake > Sediment | place: Indonesia... | reverse complement strand
TCTTCCAGTAACCGGTCATCGGGGTCGCCGATGGCACGGACGATCCGGGCTTCGAGGTCCTTGCGTCCATCTACGAAATCAAGCACCGCACCGGTGGCCGGGTCGAGCAGCAGCGCGTTGATGGTGAAATCGCGCCGGCGGGCATCCTCGCGAGGGTCGGTCTCGAACTCCACGCGACCGGGGCGCCGCCCGTCGTGGTAAGAATAGTCGCTGCGAAACGTAGCCACTTCCACTTGCGCACCGCCTGACCTCACGTGCACCACCCCGAAGTGGGCTCCCACCTGCTGCGCATCGGGGAACAGGGAGAGGACTGCTTCGGGAGGCGCGCTGGTGGCCACATCGAAGTCCTTGGGCTCCCGCCCTAACAGGAGATCACGCACGCAGCCGCCCACCAGGAACGCTTGGTGGCCGTGTTCGCGGAGTCTGGCGGCAATGGCCTCCGCCAGTTCCTTTCCGGCTGCGATCATCCCCTCCATCGTAGAATGAATAGGTCGGTTTGTAGGCTCTATGGCATCCCATGAGGGACGGCCTGTGGTTTCGCCCAATGTGGTGGTAGCCACGACGGTCGCTCTCTCGTTCATCTCCTTTTGGCGCGGCGCGGCCGTTGTTCTCAGCGACCTCGCATCAACGATGTTCTATGCCGGCGGCATCGTAGAGCAGGCTGTCGGCAAAGCCGGTCCCTGGTTCGTCCTGGGGGTCATGCTGTTTAGTTTCGCTGTGCGCTCCGTGTACATGGAGAGCTGCAGCATGTTCGTGCGGGGCGGAGTCTATGTAGTGGTCCGCGACAGTATGGGCCGCTTCGTGGCCCGGCTCTCCGTTTCGTCGCTGGTGTTCGACTACGTCCTGACGGGGCCCATCAGCGTGGTCAGCGCGGGGCAATACCTGGGCCATCTGTTGAATGAGCTGCGCCAAGTGGTGAGCGAGGGCTTTTACATTGAGCCGCACCTGTTCTCCGTGCTTTTCGCGGTGAGTGTGACCATCTACTTCTGGTGGCACAACATTCGGGGCATTCACGAATCCAGCGGTAAGGCGCTGCGTATCATGCAGATCACCACCGTGATGGTGGTGATGCTGCTCATCTGGTGCCCCATCACACTCCTGTTGCAGGACAAGGTGGAGTTGCCGCCCGCGCCCGTGGCCTCGAACCTGCATTTCACCTCAGAATCGCTGGGCTGGTTCGAGGGCACGTTCTGGACCCAGATCGGTGCGGTCGCCGTGCTGATCGCCTTCGGGCATGCGCTGCTCTCGATGAGCGGGTTCGAGACTCTGGCGCAGATCTACCGGGAGATCGCCCATCCCAAGATCAAGAACCTGAAGATCACGGCCAATATCGTCTGTACTTACGCGGTACTCAGCACTGGGCTGATCACGTTGTTCGCCGTGATGATCATCCCGGACACGGTCCGGGCGCAGTATTACGACAATCTGATCGGCGGCCTGGCCATGCACCTGGCCGGCACCCCGCTGATGCGCATTGCCTTTCACACCTTCGTGGTGGTGGTCGGTGCGCTCATACTTTCCGGGGCGGTGAACACCTCCATCATCGGGGCCAACGGCGTGTTGAACCGGGTGGCTGAAGACGGCGTGCTGGTGGACTGGTTCCGCAAGCCGCAAAAGAAGTATGGCACGACCTATCGCTTGATCAATCTCATTGCGGGATTGCAGATCGCTACCATTGTGGCCAGCCGCGGCGACGTGTACCTGCTGGGTGAGGCGTATGCCTTCGGGGTCGTGTGGAGTTTCTTCCTGAAGAGCATGGGTGTCCTGGTCCTGCGCTTCCAGCGCGAGGACCAGGAGTACAAGACGCCCCTGAATCTCCGGGTGGCGGGCCGCCAAGTACCCATCGGGCTGGCCGTCACCACGCTTATCCTGTTCCTGGTGGCCATCGCCAACCTGTTCTCCAAGCAAGCCGCGACTGTCTATGGCGTATCGTTTACGATCGTGCTTTTCATTGTGTTCACCGTATCCGAGCGTATCAATGCGCGCCGCGCAGCGCTGCGGCGGCACGACTTGGAGGAGTTCAACCTGCAACTGGAGCCACGGGTGAGCACCAACACGTTGCGCGCGCGCCCCGGCGCGATTCTGGTGGCGGTGCGCGATTACAACAGCATGGTCCACCTCAAGCGCATCCTGGAGAAGACCAACTTGCGGCGCCACGACATCGTGGTGATGACCGCGCGGCCCATCGTGACTGGAACCGGGGAGCACGAATTGCGGGAGAGCCAGCTCTTCACTGACTATGAGCGCGAACTGTTCAGCCGCGTGGTAACGATGGCGGAGCGGGAAGGAAAGCCGGTGGAGCTGCTTGTGGTGCCCGCGGTCGATCCCTTAGACGCCATGGTTCAGGCGGCCGCCAACGTTCAGGCTTCGCGCCTGGTGACGGGGGTGTCTCCGAAGATGGCCACCGAGGAACTGGCGCGACGCATCGGTCTCTCCTGGGAGAAGCTGCCGGAGCCCCGGCCAGCGCTATCGCTTGAGGTGATCCCACCTGACCGCCCGAGTATCTTTGTCAACCTGGGCCCCCACCCGCCGCGGCTCTGGCCCGAAGACGTGGACCGGCTGCACGATATCTGGCTTCGTCTTTCCGAGGATCCGGCCATCGGCTCCAAACTTCACCACCGCGACGTCGTGGGCATGGCCTTGCGGCGCCTGGAACGGGAACTCAGCAGCGAGGAGCGGGCGCGGATCGTGGAAGAACTGAAGCGGGAACTCAGGGGTTGACTGTCCCTTCCGGCGCGGGACGGCTCATGGAGCATCCTGCCAGCCAGGCCCCGAAGATTCGATGAAGGAACTCGTGCGGAACTCTTTGCTATCCGCGGTCTTGGTGGGGTGTTGCCTGCCGCTTGCGGGCGCGCCTCCGGACGACGCGCCCATCCGGTTCCACGAAGTGGCAGCGAGCGCCGGGCTGGATTTCACACTCGACAACCATGCGTCGGAGAACAAGCACTACATCGAAACTATGCCGGGCGGCGTGGCCGTGTTCGACTACAACGGCGACGGGCTGACAGACATTTACTTCACCAACGGCGCCGAGATTCCCTGGCTGCGCAAGAGCGATCCCAAGTACTCCAACCGCCTCTTTCGCAACGAGGGAAGCATGAAGTTCAGGGACGTGACCCGAGAGGCGGGAGTGGCCGCCGAAGGTTACTCCATTGGCGCGGCGGCGGCCGATTACGACAACGACGGTGACCCCGATCTTTTCGTGGCAGGAGTCAACCGCAATATTCTCTACCGCAACCGGGGCGATGGACAGTTCGAAGACGTGACGGTGCCGGCCGGCATCCAAAGCGGCCGTTGGGCTGTGGCCGGGGGATGGCTCGACTACGACAACGATGGCCGGCTGGACCTGTTCGTCGTGAACTATGTGCAGTGGTCGGCGGAGCAGGAGCGTTTCTGCGGAGATCCCGGCCGCGCCCTGCGAGTTTACTGCCACCCGAAGTACTACAGTGAACTGGCCAACACACTCTACCGCAACCGGGGCGATGGGACGTTTGAGGACGTTTCCGCCAAGTCCGGTATCGCCAAGGTCGCCGGCAAAGGCATGGCGGTGGCGATTGCCGACTACAACCTGGACGGCTTCCAAGATGTTTTCGTGACCAACGACTACGTATCCAATTACCTGTTCCGCAATCGGGGCGACGGGACGTTTGAGGAAACGGGGCTGCTGGCGGGTGTCGGGTTGCGTGACAACGGGCAGTACATTTCCGACATGGGAGCAGACTTCCGGGACTACGACAACGACGGATTGCCGGACATTGTGGTGGTCGCGCTAGCCGGGCAGACGTTTCCCTTGTTTCGCAATCTGGGGCGAGGCGCCTTTCGAGACGCCACGCAGGCCAGCGGTCTGGGCCGCTTAAGTCTGAAGCAGAGCGGCTGGAGCCCGCTCCTCGCCGACTTTAACAACGATGGCTGGAAAGACCTCTTTGTGTCCTCCTCCCATGTCAACGACCGCATCGAAATGTTCGAAACGAACCGCTACCGGCTGCACAACGCCATGTTCCTGAACGCCGGGGATGGGACGTTCCGGGATGTATCCACAGTCGCTGGGCTCCATTCGGTCCCCGAACGCGCGCACCGCGGTGCGGCGATCGCCGATTTCAACAACGACGGGCGGCTGGATGTGGTCGTAACCGCACTAGGCGATCGGGCCGAACTCTGGGAGAATGTCTCGCCCGAGGAAAACCGTTGGCTGCGCCTGCGCCTCGTGGGCACGCGCAGTAACCGCGACGGCATCGGAGCGCGTGTCCGGATCGGCAACCAACACAACCACATGACGACCTCGTACGGGTACTCATCGTCCAGCCTGCAAGGTGTGCATTTCGGGCTGGGGAAGCAGAATCGGGTCGAGCACATCGAGATCACCTGGCCCAGCGGTGCACGACAGGCCCTGGAAAATGTTGCGGCCAACCAGGTAGTTAACGTGCGCGAACCCGAATGACGGCCGGCATCTACTGGGCGAAATAGCCGGTCTTGGCCCGCACGTTCAGTCCGGGCTGCCTGGCCCGGATGACGATCTTCCGGAACGTCCCGTCCCGTATGGGGTTTGTGGAGTGGTAACCCAGCTCATAGGAGGAGTGCAGTTCCTCGCCGATCCGGCGGAAATGCGCCCGCAGGTTCTCCTTCTCGGCGTCGAAGTGAGCGCCACCGGACTCTCGAGCCAGGCGATCCAGCACACGGATCCCATACTTGTTCCGGGCATTGAGGCGGCCATCCTCGCTCTGGGTGTAGCGGATACAGAAGAGCGGGACGTCGGCCGCCTGGGCTGCTTCGACGGCATCCATCATATGATGCGCGCTGGAGTTGTCTTCCCCGTCGCTGAAGATCAGCAGCGCGCGCCGGCCGCCTTCCGTGCCGGCGAGCTTGTCCACTACTGAATGATACACCGCGTCGTAGAAGGCGGTGCCCAGGTTGCGCTCTTCGGGCGGTCCTAATCGCGGGAATCCTCGCCGGCCGCGCTCAAAACTTCTCAGCGCGTCCACCAGCTCCTCGCCGTTCTGCGAGAAGTCACTCACCAGCCGCAGTTGATTCCCGAAGCACAGTAGAAACGCGCGATCGCGGGGTCCCAGGACACTGTCAAGGAAGGTCTTGAGATCACGGTGGTGTTCCCGGATGAAATCCTCCTGGCTGCCGCTGAAATCCATGACCAAGCCAAGAGACAACGGCAGATCCGCGCTGCGGGCAAAGAAGGCGATATTCTGGGGAGCCGCATCTTCAAAGACCTCGAAATCGTCCTTGGTGAGATCGTTGATGAGCGTGCCGCGGGCATCACGCACTGTGAACGCCACATTGACCAGGTTGACGTCCACTTGGAATCGTTCCTGTGCCCCACAAATCAGGACCGGCCAGAGAAGGAGCCCGGCGAACCGCAGTTGAAGCCCCATGGAAACACGATAGCGAAGCGGCGGGTGAATCGGAGCGCGTGGCAGGCCAGCGGGTCACAGTCGCTGGCAGCGCGGGCAGTAATGAGTGCCGCGTTGGGCCATGACAATGCGCCGGATGCGAGAGCCGCAACGCGCGCAGGGCTCGCCCGTTCTCTGATAGACCTTGTGCTCGAACTGGAAGCTACCCTCCCGCCCATCCGCATCCACGTAATTGGAGATCGATGAGCCGCGGGAGTCGATGGCGCGCTGGAGGGTGCCGTAGACAGCTTCGTACAAAGCCCGGGCACGCCTGCGGCTCAACCGGGAGGCGATGGCGCGGGGATGAATGCGCGCCGCGAACAGGGCCTCGTCGGCGTAAATGTTGCCCAGACCGGCCAGTACTTCCTGATTCAACAGCAGCGGCTTCACCCTGGCCTTGCGGCGCCGCAACGCAGCCAGGAACTCCTCGCAGGACACTGACAGAGCGTCCGGCCCGAGCCGGCGAATCCGGTCAGGCAGTGAGTCGTGCAGGCCGATGCGGCCGAACTGCCGGACATCATCGTAGATCAGGACGCCGGAATCCAGCTCGAACACGGCGCGGGTGAACGCCCCGGGCTTCCCGTTGGCCAGCAACCGCCCCGTCATTCCCAGGTGGATGGTCAGGAAGGACCCGCCGGAAAGCTCGATCAGGATGTGCTTGCCATGCCGGCGGACACTTAGGATCGCGCGCCCCGGAATTCGCCGCTCCACGCGCTTGTAGTCGCGACAAACGATTCGCGGAGCGAGGATGCGGGCGCGGGCAATGGTCCGCCCTTCCACCGCAGGCCGGATAGTGTGCACCACGGTTTCAACTTCGGGGAGCTCAGGCACGTGGCTTTCCTTGACTTACGCCTTACGCCGCAATCACTCCACCGCCACGGGTTCGTCCAGTTCGGGCAGCGATGACGGAGCCAGGAAAGGAGACACCAGGTTGCCGCCGGCGTCAAACTCCAACGGATGGGCAAGTCCCTGGATCTCCATCTGTGGATGGCGCTCGATCGGGCCCCGCAGGTTTTCGCTCAAGCCAATCTCTCCCAGCGCCAGGCTGTTGCGAATCCAACCGTAGGTCACTTGCGAGGATTCGGCCTTGCCGACACACTTGAACAGCGCCTCGAGGCACTCGCGGTCGGTAGCGAAGTGAATCGGCGTGCGCACGATGGCCAGCGACCCTGCGGTGAGTGAGTTGATGTAGGTGGTCTTCCAATCGGTCCGGGCCAGTAGCCGGTCGGTCACCATGTCCGCCATCCCGATGCCCATGGCGCTGCCGGCGGTGTGCGGGCTGAGATCCCGCACGAAGATGCGGTGAACTCGCGGTGCATAGGGCCAGGGGTTGTACTCGCCCAGGCGGCTACGATTGACCACTTTGGTGTCCATGCCGGTGCCGCTAATCTCCTTGCCAATCTCGTCGAGAATGAGCACGTCGATCTCGTCTACCAGGATGCGGCCCATCCAGGATTTGACTTGCGCCAGCAGTTCCACTTCGCGCGATTCCATGTCGGAGGCGCGGACCGCGGTGACCTGCGCCGTATTGTGATACGCATCCTCCAGAACGGCCAAGCCGCCCAGCACCTTGCCGGACGCGAGCATCTTGCGGCCCACGCTGCGAATGACCGCCTCCAGACCGGCCCGGTAGGCATGCATGTGGTAGTGCTGCGCTCCGGCGAAGCGGCCCAACCCAATGGCCATCATCTTGAACAGCCCGCTCTCGATGTGGCCCTCGAAGCTGGTATGCCACTTCACCCGGTTGACCACCATCACGCCGTCGCTCTCGAAAGCGGCCCGGTCGAGCACAGTTTCGATCCCGTCCGAAGTACTGCCCAGCGACACGACGTCCATGGAGCGGCTGATGGGGCAACCCATCGTCTCCTCGGTGATGCCGTAGCGAGCCAGCACCGCCACTTGCCCCTCCGCCGTCGCGGCCCCGTGGCTGCCCATGGCGGGAAACAGAAACGGGGCCATGCCGCGCGCTTGCCAGAAACGAACCGCGGCCCCCACGATAGCGCTGAGGTTGGCGATGCCCCGGCTGCCGGCGCCAATCGCGACGCGGGCTCCGGAAGGCAATCCCGCAGCCATCCCGGAGGCCTCGAGTTCGCTTATCACGGCCCCGGGGATATCCGGCAGGCGCCGCTCGGGAAACCTCTGTCGAACGCGCAAGTACTTGGGTAATTGCATAGACATGACCTCTCAAGGCACAGGGAAAGGACCGCTATTTGAAACCCGCAACTCGAAACTGTTACGGTCGGCGGCCTCGATGCGCACCAGGACCGCCCGGGGGTCGTCAGCCATGGCGAAGCGAAACGACGCCTCTTCTCCGGCCGCCAGGAGGGGCGTGTCGAGCAGCCCCTTGCGCTTGGTGACGGTTCTTTTGTCGGAGCTCAGAAAGTCGAGGATCACCTGCACGCCCTCCAGCGGCTTTTCGCCAATGTTCTTCAAGGTTCCGTCTACCGCGATCTGGTCATTCTCGCGATGCACTTCGGCGGTGACGACTTCCAACTCGAACTTGCTTTTCTGGCCAGGCGCGCACAACAATGAACCGAGCAAGAGAAGGAAGGCCCAGCTCTTCGTCATCGAAGTCCATTGTACCCAGGGAGGTTGTGGAATGATCAGCAGGCGGAACTGGATCCTGTCCGCTGCCGGAGCGCCGGTCGTGGGAGCCGCGCAAGGCGGCCCGCGTGACATCGCCATCGCCAGCGGCAACGGCGAGCGGGCATGCGCGCGGGCCATGGAGATTCTGAAGAGCGGCGGCGACACCCTGGATGCGGTGATCGCTGGCGTGAACATCAACGAGGAGGATCCCGAAGACACCTCGGTGGGCTATGGTGGACTACCGAACGAAGAAGGAATCGTGGAGCTGGATGCATCCGTGATGCACGGCCCCACGCGCCGTTGTGGTTCGGTTGCGGCACTGCAAAACATCAAGACTCCCTCGAAGGTGGCTCGCCTCGTGATGGAGCGGACGGATCACGTCATGCTGGTGGGCGAGGGAGCACTCCGGTTTGCACGTGCGCTCGGGTTCAAGGAAGAGAACCTGCTGACGGAGAAATCCCGCCTGGCGTGGCTGGCGTGGAAGCAGTCGCTGCGCGGCCGGGACGGGACCAATAACTGGACGGACGGTCTGGATGCGCCTGAAGGGAAGCCCAGCACCTGGCTCAAGGAGCAATTCCCGAACGCGGGCGAGGCGACCTTGGCTTGGGCCTGGGAAGTGGCGTTGCATCCGCCGGCCGGCACCATCAACTGCCTGGCCCTGAACCGAAAAGGGGAGATGTCCGGAGTTACAACCACCAGCGGCCTTGCGTGGAAGATTTCAGGGCGAGTAGGCGACTCGCCTATACCCGGCGCCGGGCTGTGGGTGGATCAGGATGTAGGCGCCGGAGGCTCGACGGGGCGCGGGGAGGAAAACATACGGGTAGCGGGCGCGCACGCCATCGTCGAGAACATGCGCCATGGGATGTCCGCCCGGGAAGCGTGCCTGGACGCGCTGAAGAGGATTGCGCGCAACTTCAACCAGGACCGGCGCAAGCTGGAGCAATTTGACATCAGCTTCTATGCGCTGCGCAAGGACGGGGATCACGCGGGTGCAGCGCTGTGGAACGGCCGCTACAAGGATGGCAAGCTCATCCCCGCTCGCTACGCCGTGAATGAGGGCGCCGGCAGCCGTCTGGAGGATTGCGCCTGGCTGCTCGAGCGCCGGCCCTGAGTGCGGCTGGAGGAAGCACGCCATCCGGCCGCCTGGCAGCCCGATGCTATCATCGAGGGGGATGTCACGGCCTGACGGGCTTCCCAGGGTCGTGATCGTCGGGCGGCCCAACGTCGGGAAGTCCACTCTATTCAACGCCATCACCGGGCAGCGCCGCGCCATTGTGGGCGACGAGCCCGGCATCACCCGCGACCGCATCCACGGCGACGCCGTGCACCGCGGGAAGCGGTTCGAACTGGTCGATACGGGCGGCATCATCGTCGACGACCGCGAATACATTCCCCGCGAGGTCCTGCGCCAGGCGCGGATGGCGCTGGAGGGGGCCGCTCACATCATCTTCATCATCGATGGCAGGACGGAGATCACGGCTGCGGACCTGGACCTGGCGCGCATGTTGAGGCAACTCGGCAGGCCCGTGTCTCTTGCCGTGAACAAGATCGACGCGGGCGCTCGCGAAGTCCTCGCCCACGAATTCTTCGAGTTGGGCGTCCCGGATTTGTTCCCGGTTTCCGCCGAACACCGCCTGGGCCTGGAGGAACTGCTGGATCATGTGACCAGCGGATTCAGCCGGGACGAGGGCAGCGGTGAGGCGCCGGAGGCGCGGCGAATCCGAGTGGCCATCATCGGGCGTCCCAATGTGGGGAAGTCCACGCTTCTGAATGCGCTGGTGGGGCGGGAGCGCGCCATCGTCTCTCCCGTTGCGGGCACCACCCGCGACGCGGTTGACGAGCCGGTGGTGATGGGAGACGCCGAGTACATCTTCGTAGATACGGCGGGCATCCGCCGCAAAGGCAAGACCAAACTCGTGGCCGAGAAGGTGAGCGTGGTGATGGCCCGAAGGCACATCCGCCTCGCGGACGTCGTGCTGCTGCTCGTGGAGGGCCCCGCGGGAATCGTCGCCCTGGACGCCACCATCGCCGGCTATGCGCACGATGAAGGCCGCGCCATCGTGATCTGCGTCAACAAGTGGGACCTGGTTGGCGAGGTGGGGCGGCGCAAGTTCGAGGAACAAGTGCGCGATAACCTGAAATTCCTGGAATACGCGCCGGTAGCGTTCCTCTCCGCGACGGAAGGTACGGGTGTGCGGAAGCTGTTCCGGCTGATCCGGGAGGTGTACGACAACGCCTCGCGGCGAGTCGCCACCGGCGAACTGAATCGCTTCCTGGAGGGCGTTTCGTTCGACCGGAAACAGAAGATCCGTTACATTACGCAGACCGGCATCCGCCCGCCCACGTTCGTCCTGTTCACCAACCGTCCGGAGAAGCTGCACTTTTCCACCGAACGCATGCTGGTGAACCAGTTGCGCCAGACGTACGGCTTCCGCGGCACGCCGGTGGTGATCAAGACGAAGCACTCGAGACGCGACTGAGGTCTCAGCCGCGTACTGAGGCACACTGGCTACGTTGTCTTTGCCGCGCTGATGGGCGCCACGGCGGGCTGTAGCCCCGCCTTGGCGAGCAGAACATACACCACAAAGCCGGCCAGAAGGCTGTAGACCGCCGCGGGTTGCAGCATCTCTTTCAGGTTAGTGCTCAACGGCAGAAAAGGAAGGATCCCCACTGCGAATCCGACCGCCCAAGCGCCGTAACCGGCCCAGTTGATGCCCTGCCGGGGTCCGGCCCATTGGCGGCCGGAAAGCAGATAGTCGGCCAGCATGGCGCCGCAGATCGGACCGAAGGAAGCGCCCACGATGCTGAAGAACGAAATCAGGTTCTCAGCGACACCGGTAACGGCCAGGAGGATGGCTATCGTCACCCCGATCATCGTGGAAGTGAATCGCGACACGCTGGGAATCATGGTCGAAAAGCTGTTGCCGGCGATGAACGCGCAGAAGCAGGTAGGCGGGATCGAGGCGATGGCGAACAGGAAGAACATGGCGGTCGCAAGGAAGCCGCCGATCGACCCGATGGTCGAGTCGAAAGTGAAACTGGTGAGGTTCGGATTGAGCGCGCGGGCGCCGGCCACTGAGAGAAGGGGCAGCCCGCCCGCATACAGGATGGCCAGCGCGATCCCCACCAGCCCGCCCAGCTTCACGTCACGCGCGTCCCGGTTGCTCATTCCGAAATCCGCCCCGGCGGCGCCCGCGGTAGCGAAGAAGCCGATCACAATCTGCAAGATCAGCATGAACGCCGCATAGGGCGCGGGGTTCGAGGGCACATGCTGTCCGATTCCCGGACTGGTCTTCAGGAATACAACCAGGACCATGAGGAACGGAATCAGATTCAGGAACAGCGCCAGCTTGGCCACGTATTGAATACCCTTCACCCCCACGTAGGCCATGATGTATCCCCACAGGAGAGCCACTATGGCAAAGACCACGCTACCCGGACCCGCCATGCTCCCGAATCCGCTCAGGATGTACTTGGCGGAGAAGAAGGTCGCAACCGCGAACCAGCCGATCTGCAACAGACCCATCAGCAGTCCCGGCATCAGGTAGCCGCCGGTGGCGCCGAACGTGGAACTGCCCACCACGTACAGCGGGTACCCGGTCTTCATGCCCAGCAGGGCTGGGACGTAATAGTAGAGCGCGTAGCTGAGCAACCCGGCGGCCAGCAATGCCAGCAGCAGGACGCCCAACCCGGCGCGGTCCAGCGTACCCACCGCGATCGATTGGTAGAAAGCCACCCAGAGAAAGATTCCGGCGTAGCTGGGCGCGGTATTGGCATACCAGGGCGCGCGGTTTTGCGCGGGATTCGGAACCGCTTTCAGGATGTAGTCGGGAAGCATGGGCCACCTCGCAGCCGCTCAAACGCCGCCAGTATACTACGCGGCGGCGCCGGGGCCGGAGGGCGACCCGGTCATCCCCCGGCCGCGTCGTGTTGGCCGGTGCCGGCGAGATCTTCGATCTTGGTCCCCTTGCAGTCGATGCGTTGCGCCAGGGAACCGCGCACGTTCATCTGGTTCTCGGTGGCCCCCAGGTAGAAGCGGCCGGTATGGCGTGCCGCGTGAGGGTGCGCCGGGTGCTGGTGCAGCTCATCCAAGATTTCGCGAAGCGCTGTTTCCAAGGGCAGCACGAGGCGGTCGAGGTCGGCGCGGTGGAGCAGACGGCAGAACTCGAGAGCCGAGAGCGCTTCGATCGTCACTCCTTCTCCCCGGTCGCAGACCGCGATGCGGCAGGGCAGGAAGGCGGCGAAGCGGATGTCGGCGGCGAGGAGGGCCGAATAAAGTTCCGGGAAGCAGAGCGTGACGACTGTGGCGTCATGCGTGGCCTTCACGCCCTGTTCGCGCAACAGCTTTCCCAGATCGCTTACCGCCAGGATGCTAGCGCCATGCCGTTCCGCGGCAAGACGCAATGGTTCTCCGATTTCACCGAGAGAATATGATGACGTCTGCTGGAGCATGAATCTCGACTCCCGCCCAAATCATAACAGACCGCAGGCTGAGTGGTCGGTCGCGGGCGAGGTCCACGCGGGGAACTGCGTGCGCCTCTCATCGAGGAACGTAGAGGTCCAAGTGGGTGAGCGGGCGCCGTCGAACCTGGTCCCGGAGGCTCCGAGAGGCTATCAGGGTGGCGGACATCGCGATACCGGCCGCGAGTTGGGGGCTGAGGGAAGTTCGGTATACATCAGCTTTCTCACGATGCGAGAACTCGAGGTAGTGGAGGGGACCCGCGCGGGCGACAGCCAGGAGTTCGTCCCAGAAGGAGTTCTTTCGGAGCATCCTTCGCTTCAGGGTGTCCTCGCGGGGCACGGCCACCTGATGGCTCGCTGAGCGCAAGATCGCCAGGGTACATCGTTCCGGCGCGAAGCCGCGCGACGGATCGGACTTGGGGAATTCGTCGAGGAGAGACTCGACTTCGCCGCGCGACGCCTCCCAGCCGTCCCAACGAAAGCGCGAGGCGCCGCTGACCAGTGTTCCGCGCCGCAGTATCTCGTGGAGGCGGCCCGCGTCCCTGCCTGCGACTTCCAGCATCAGCACAACCAGCTCGCGGAGTGGGATTTCGCGGACGACGACTGGGGTAACGGACAGATATCCGCCTTCTTCGGAGCTGATCTTGACGCGGACCGTCTCGGGAAGCGCCATGCCGGGACTCCCTAACATTACTACGAAAGCCAGGAGCGCCCGGAAACACCAGCCGCCCGGCAGCGCGCGCCACTCCCCGGTAGAATACTGCCGTGGACCTGCTGGAACGAGCCCGGGCGGAACTGGACAAATACGAGCACGCGCTGGTGCGGTTCGCGGTGGCAGCCAAGCCGGACGGCGGCTTGGAGTTGGTCATCGAACTGAAGGACGGAAGCTCGGGCCTCCACGTCTACCATGCGCCCATCCATCCGCGCGACCTGGAGAGCCCGCAGTTCTCCTGGAACTTCCAGCGGTATCTCTACGATTGCCTGCACGATTACATCGTCGAGCTGTTCGTAAGAACGCCACAGACCCGGGAGAGCCGCTCGTGAATCCTCTCGAAGAAATCCTGCGGGAGGAGATTTCCGCCGCCGGGCCGATTCCCTTCCGCCGCTTCATGGAGCTGTCGCTGTACCATCCCCGGCACGGATACTACACCGCCGGGCGAGATCCCTTCGGAGTGCGCGGCGACTTCTACACGGCGGAACAGTTGCAGCCGGTCTTCGGTGTGCTGGCGGCTGCCTGGGTCCGGGAGCTGCGAAGCAGGCTGGGCGATCCCGAGAGCTTCCGTGTCGTGGAACTGGGGGCCGGGCGGCGTGAGATGGCGCCCGCGTTCGCCGGGTTTTCATACTTGCCCGTGGAGGTTGGCGAAGGCAAGCTTCCTCCGCAAGGCTTCAACGGGGTGGTGTTCGCCAACGAGTTCTTCGATGCCTTGCCGGTGGACGTCGCCCAGTTTGCGGCCGGCGAGTACTGGCAGAGACTGGTCGATTGGAATAACGGCAGGTTCCGCTGGGTTCAGGGACCGCCGGTGGACGGCGAGCAGGCGGCCTATCTGGAACTGGCAGGGGCGCCGCGAGAGGAAGGTTTCGTGGTCGAGATCGGCCTGGGCGCAATGGATTGGATGCGCCGCGCCGGGGATGCGCTCAAGCGCGGATTCGCCTTGATCATCGACTACGGCTACACCGCGCGCGAATGGGCGCGGTTCCCGCAGGGCACGCTGATGGCCTATCGCGGGCACGCCGCCCTGGACGATGTTCTGGCGGAGCCGGGCGGGCGGGATCTCACTGCCCACGTGTGCTTCACGGCGCTGGAACGGTGCGCTCAGCGCGCCGGGCTGGAGCGCGCGCGCTTCGAGTCGCTGGCCGCGGCGTTGTTGCGCGCGGGCGAGAGCGACTCGTTCGCCGCCGCGCTGGCGGGGGACTCCGAGCAGGAACGGCTGCGGCGCCGCATGCAGCTCAAGACCCTGCTCTACGGGATGGGAGAGACCTTCCGCGTGCTGTTGCTTGAGAAGAACAGCCCCAAAAGAAAATGACCCCGATTGCTCGGGGCCACTTCCTAGCCTCCCACAGGAGGCCGTTTCGAAGGACTGTCGCGCGATTACTTCTTCTTCTTCGGAGCAGCCTTCTTCTTCGCCGGCGCTTTCTTCGCCGCTTTCTTGGTTGCGTTCTTCATCGAGTGTATTCTCCCAAACATCAGATTGCGCGACCTTCAGAAAGATCGCGCTTGTGATTCATATATAAAGGTGTTCGCGCGCAATGTCAAGAGAAAAATTCGATCCGGCCCCCAAAATGTGCATAAAAACGCCCGCAAGGGGAAATGTTTCGCCATTTGGACGGGTGAAGTGCGCTCTTCGGGTGTTTTTTCCTTGCCATGCGGCGGCCGCGCGGGCTAGGATCACACAAGATGCGCGCTCGACGCCTCGCCTGCCTGCTGACGGGACTCGTCCTGATGATCGCGTTCACCGCCGGGTGCCGGAAGAAGAGCGCAGTGCTTCCGCTCCCCGCGCCGGCGCCTATGGTGGGCGGCGTCGAGGAAGGTATCGCGAGCTGGTATGGCCATCCGTATCACGGGCGGCGCGCGGCGAACGGCGAAGTGTACGACATTGGCCAGCTCACCGCCGCGCACCGCACGCTTCCGTTTGAGACTCTGGTCGAAGTGGCGAGCAAGACCAACGGGAAGAGCGTGACGGTTCGCATCACGGACCGGGGGCCTTTCGTGGAAGGACGCATCATCGACCTGTCGCTGGCCGCCGCCCGCAAGATTGACATGGTAGGTCCGGGTACGGCGCCGGTGCGCGTGCGCGTGCTGCGCCTGCCCTCCGGCGCCGGCGGGAACGGACCGTTCGCGGTACAGGTGGGCGCGTTCCGCGAACGGGCCAATGCGCAGCGGCTGCGGGAGACCCTGGAGCGGCGCTACGCGGATGTCCACCTTGTGCGGCGCGAAGGCAACCCCGACCTCTGGAGAGTCTTGGTAGGCAAGCAGGACAGCATCGAGGCGGCGCAGGCTCTAGCGCAGGAACTGCATCAGGAAGGCAGCCGGCCTTTCGTCGTCCGGCTGGATGGCGACATCTAGCGAGCCGTATATATAATGAGCACAAGTATGCCCGCGCCATTCGCGGAGGCCTCACCTGTTCTCGTGGGGCAATCCCCGAAGATCCGGGAGATACTCCGGCTGATCAGAAAATTGGGCCGCTCGGATTCCCCGGTGCTCATCCTGGGCGAGACCGGAACGGGGAAGGAAGTGGTCGCGCGCCTGCTGCACATGGTGAACCCGCGAGGGCCGTTCGTAGTGATCGATTGTTCCTCGCTCGTCGGCCCGCTGATCGAGAGCGAGTTGTTCGGGCATGCGAAGGGCGCGTTCACCGGCGCAGCCATGGCCAAGACAGGCCTGCTGGAAGCGGCGCATGGGGGGACGGCATTCTTCGACGAGATCGGCGAACTGCCTCTCGAGATGCAGGTCAAGCTGCTGCGCGTCTTGCAGGAAAAAGAACTGCGCCCCGTAGGATCGCTCGCCCGGCGCCGGGTGGACTTCCGCATCATCGCCGCCACCAACCGTGATCTGGCGCGGGAGGTCGAGCACAACCATTTCCGGCGCGACCTCTATTACCGGCTGAACGTGGTCAGCCTCAAGCTGCCGCCGCTGCGGGAGCGCCGCGAGGACATACCTCTGCTGGTCGAGCATTTCCTGAACCGGTACGGCCCCCATTACCAGATCTCCGCGGAAGCCAGCCAAGCCTTGCTTGGGTACGCCTGGCCGGGCAACGTGCGCGAACTCGAGAACTGCATCCAGCGGATGGTAGCGGTGAACTCCGGCCCCTATTTGCACACACGCGATCTGCCGACGGCGATCCAGGCTCATTTGCGGTCCGGGGAAGCGGGCCAACCGTTGAGATTCGCTGCTGCTTTCGCCTCCGCCGGCGACCCTCAAGTTGCAGTGCGGGAGACGGGCGCTCCACGCGGGTCGCCCGCCCTGAACTTGCGCGAGCGGGAGAAGGAAGCCATCCTCGAAGCTCTTCAGTACACCAAGAACGACCGGGTCCTGGCGGCTCAGCTTCTGGGCATCGGCCGGACGACGCTGTACCGGAAGATCAAAGAGTACGGCATTCGTGTCTAGCCCTGCGCCGCGCCGCAACGGGTCGCCGGAGAAGCATGAGCGGGTCAAAAGCGAAAGTGGCCTTGGATGCCACCTACAGCCTGGGAGACCGCCTTTCGGGCGTTGGTGTGTACTCACGCGAAATTATCGAGCATCTGACCCGGACGCATCCCGAGGCCGCCTTCCTGTTGTATTACCGCCCTCACAGGATCCTGCGCTCGTTCGCGGCCGGCCTTCAGCCGAATAGCAAGCGGCGACTGTTGCAGGAACCGCTGGCCCCAGGCGGGGATCTGTGGCACGGACTGAACCAGCGCCTGCCGAAGGTCCGGCTCCGGCGAGCGGTGGTGACGTTCCACGATCTGTTCGTGCTGACCGGCGAGTACTCCAGTCCGGAATTCAGAGCGCGCTTTGCCGGCCAGGCGCGCGATGCTGCCGCCAGGGCGGACCTGATCATCGCGGTGTCGGAGTTCACCGCCCGGCAGGTGCGCGAACTGCTAGGCGTGGAGGGCAGCCGCATTCGCGTGATTCATCACGGAGTCAGAACACTGGCCTCGAGAGAAGACCGCGCGGCGCCGGCAGAGCGCGAGAAGATCATACTTCACGTCGGAGCCATTCAAACGCGAAAGAACCTTGCGCGACTCGTGCGCGCTTTCGAAGCCGTCCCGGAGGGCTGGCGTTTGATCCTGGCCGGGTCGAAAGGCTTCGGTGCGGAACAGGTGCTGGCCACGATCGCGCAAAGTCCCCGGCGGCAATCCATCCTCATCTCCGGGTACCTCTCACTGGACGACCTGGCAACGTTATACCGAAGGGTCTCCGTGTTTGCGTTTCCTTCGCTGGATGAAGGTTTCGGAATGCCCGTTCTCGAAGCGATGGCGCACGGTGTTCCAGTTCTGGCCTCTAACCGGTCGGCTCTGCCGGAAGTGGCGGGTGACGCAGCGCTGCTAGTCGATCCCACGGACACGGCCGCAATTCAAGAGGGCTTGCTGGAGCTGACTACAGAGGAGGCGCGCCGGCAGGATCTCGCACGCCGGGGTCAACAGCGGGCGGCCATGTTCACTTGGCCCAAAGCTGCCCAGCGCACCTGGCAAGTGTATGAGGAGCTATTGGGAAGAAGCTAGCGGGATGGCTGATGGCTGGTATACTGCAACCCGCCTGGGCTTGCGCCGCAGGATTCAGACTGCGGTCGCGCGTCGTCGAGGAGGACAGAAGTGACTGCTCAGGTGCGCCCACTCGGGCTAGTGGGGCTCCTCATCCACGGCAATTTTCAATGCCTTCAGGAATTTCTGATCCTGGCTCGTCCATTTGAACTTGCCTGAAGGCGTGGGCTTCCTGCGTCCGGCCGGAGATGTGGAACGACCCTCCTCGCCCGCTTCCACCGCCGGTTCTTCTTCTCCGTCGGCATCTTCCCGTTTGTTGAAACCGATCGTGGCTTCGAGAACGAGAAATACGTCGTAGCCAGCCCGGCGGATCTCACCGATGGCAGCGGCTATGCGATCGGAATCGGAAAGCGACTCGTTAATCGCGTTTCCGAGCTCCTGCATGAGAGCTTTCAGTTTCTCGTCCAATTCTGGGCCTCTTTCCCGCTGAGCACTTCCAGCATACCACCCCACTGTCGTAGATGCTCCAGCGCTGGGCTGGTTTCATTGTATCCGCAATAAGCCGGAATGCAACCTCAGATAATCCTCAAGTACCGGCGGTCTGGTACGCCCGCCGCACCCTTCGTTCTGTAGATCGGACCATGCCGTGATTTCCTTTACCGCAACGCACGTCGGCGCCCGAGCGGCCTTTGCTACCATGGCGGTGACAGTCCATGCTGGCCAAAGGCCGCGAATTCATCCGGCACGTTCTTCCCGCTGTCATCAAGCCCGCCCGAACCCTGTGGAACGAAGTGATCGGGTTCGTGTTCATTGCGCTCGCGGTGTGGGCGGCGCCTTCCGCCCTCCGCGCGGCCCGCGAATTCAAAGGAGACAGCGAGGGATTCCTGCGCCTGGGGCTCATCGGTGTTTTCGAAGGGGTGATGCTCTGGTTCGGAATCTCATCGTTCCTTCGCGCGCGGAAGATCTCGCGATCCTGAGCCGGTGGTCGGACCGTGCCTCGCCGGGCCCCCAAGGGCGGCGGTCGCCAGCAACCAGTCAGGGATTCCCGGCTGTGGCGGTCTCAGACCGCCAGACGTCCGGCGGAAGGCTGAGCACGCCCTTGCCATCCTCGGGTTGCCCGGCCGGCGGTGATACGCGGCCGGCAACGGGTTCCATCTGCAAAAGACGCTTCCGCAAGCGTCGCACGTGATCGAGCTGGTAGATGACGCCGAACTCCGACTGGATCAGCGTCGCCAGGCGGGACGTGGTCCATTCATTGTCCGGATACCCGCGCGAGCGGGCGCCCGAAAGCCATTCGCGGCGCAGTTGTTCCCACTGAAGCGGAGAGAGATGACTGGGGCGGCCTTTGGCCCGGCGGCGCCGTAACGCATCCACGCCGCCGCTGGCCAATGCACGATACCACCGCGATGCGGTTGTGCGGCTAACGCCGAACCTCTCGGCCAGTCGGGCCTGGCGTACGCCCGCTTCCAATTCTCGAGCGGCTTCCAGACGGCGCCGCTCCATGTGCATGCGATCTAGTCTTCTTCCTGCGTCCATCTTGAGACGGGCGCGCGGAAGCAGCCGGAGCAATTCCAGCTTATCGCAAAATCACTTTGGGGAAAAGACTGTGGTCCAGCGCGGCAACGCGCCAAGGCGACCGTACGGCGCGGCCGGCGGGTCAATGCCCTGAAGCCTTCAGCATTCCCACCACGCTGTTCAGCAGAATCAGAACCAGGCCCAAGGGGATGAGATACTTCCAGCCGATGTTCATCAACTGATCGTAGCGGTAGCGAGGGAGCGTACCGCGTAGCCAGATCATCAGGTACAGCAGCAGCGCCACTTTCACGACGAACCAGAAGAGCGGGCTGACCAAAGCGTTCACCTGGGGAATGACGAACAGGACCGCCGCGGCCAGCAGCAGCCCGCCGATGCCCGCCAGCAGGGGCATCTGCAAGCGGTTCCGCAGTCTGGGCAGGAGCACAAAGCACCATGCCCCCGAGACGGACAGGCCCGCGACCGGCAACCAAACCCGCAGCGGCCCTTCCAGCCAGGCCACGTTGGGAAACGGGCGCAGCCAGCCGCCCAAGAAAATCGTGGCGGCCACGGCCGATACGACCACCATGTTGGCGTACTCCGCCAGGAAGAACAGCCCCCAGCGCATGCCGCTGTATTCGGTGTGGAAGCCGGCCACCAGTTCGGACTCCGCCTCGGGCAAATCGAACGGCGCGCGGTTGGTTTCTGCTACAGCGGCGATGACGTAAATCGCAAAGGCAATGAACATCAGGCCATAGTTCTCGAATGCCCCCCAAGTCCGGCTCTGCTCCTGCCACTGGACGATTCCGACCATGCTGAGTGTGCCGGCAGCCATCACTCCGCAAAGCAGGGCCAGAGCCAAGGCCACTTCATAGCTGACCAGTTGTGCGGCGCTCCGTAAGGAGCCCAGAAGCGAATAGTGGCTGTTAGAGGACCAGCCCCCCAGGATGATTCCCAGAATTCCCACCGCTGACATGGCGCTGATGACTAGCAGCCCGACGTTCACGTCGGTCACTCGAATCAGGGGCGAGAACGGGACCACCGCGAACGCCGTCAGCGCGGTGAACGTGGAAATGACCGGCGCCAGCCAGAAGATGACCTTGTCGGCCGCGCTGGGAACGATATCTTCTTTCGTCAGCAGCTTGACCGCGTCCGCGATCGGTTGCAGGAAACCGTGGGGGCCGACCCGCATGGGGCCCAACCGCACCTGGAAATCGGCCAGGACCTTGCGTTCCAGCAGGGACAGGTAGGCGGCCACAAGTGGGAACAGCGCCACGATCACCAACGTCGTGACGACCGGCGCGAACAGTGGGTGCTGAAAGATCGTTTCCATGGGATGCTACCGCAGCAGCGAAATCTGCGCCATCTGCACGAACGGTTCCGGGTAGATGCCCATGACCAGCGTCAGTATACCGGTCACGGCCAGCGCCACCCTCACGCCGAGGCTGCTCGCCAGCGGCGGCTGTGCCGCGGCCGGCCCCGCAAACATGCTGCGCACCACGCGGAAGTAGTAGTAAATCGCGACCGCCACGTACAGCGCAGCAAACACGGCCAGCAGGTAGCGTTGGGTTTCGATGAGCGACAGGAAGATGTAATACTTGGCGATGAAGCCCGCAGTGGGGGGAATGCCGGCCAGCGAGAGCAGGAACACTAGCATCAGCAAAGCGTAGCCCGGGCTCTTGTGCATCAAGCCGGAGATGTCGTCCAGATCCTCTCCCAGCACATCTCTGCGCCTGAGCGCCACCAGCACCAGAAAAGCGCCCAGCGTCATGAACGTGTACATCAGGATGTAGATGGATACGCCTTTGATGCCCGTGTCGTTGCCGGCAATCAGGCCCAGCAGCATGTATCCGGCATGTGAGATCGAACTGTAGGCCAGCAGGCGCTTGATGTTGCTTTGGCTCACGGCAGCGAAGTTGCCCAGGGTCAGCGTGGCTATGGCCACGGCCGCCAGGGCCGGTTCCCACACCTCGCGCAGCAGCGAGAATGGCCCGAGAAAGATCCTCAGCAGTAGGGCAAATGAGGCGGCCTTGGAACCCACGGCCAGATACGCCGTCACGGTGGTCGGCGCGCCTTCGTAGGCGTCGGGAGCCCACATATGGAAAGGCACTGCGGAAATCTTGAACAGCAGGCCGACTGTGGTCGTGACCAGGGCGATAATCACCGCCGGATCCCAGGGCTCGCGCGCACCCAGCGCCCCCGCCACGTCGCTCAGAATGGTCGAGCCGGCCAGACCGTACAGGACCGAGAAACCATACGCGAGAAAACCGCTGGAGAATGCACCCAGCAGGAAATACTTCATGGCCGCTTCATTGGAACGCTTGTCGTGCCGCAGAAAGCCGACCATGACATAGAAACAGATAGCCATCAGCTCCAGGCCGACAAAGAGGGTGACCAAGTCGGCGCCGGAGGCCAGGAAGAACATCCCGCAGTTGGCTAACAGAATCAGGCCGTAGTACTCGCCGTGGTGCTCGTTCTCGACCTCGAGGTAGCGGTAAGAGATCAGGGCTACGATAAGGGAGGCAACCAGGAAGATCCAGTTGAAAAACAACGAGGATCCGTCAGCCACCAGCGCGCCGTGAAAGGCCTGGATCTGCTTCAGGCCACTCTCCTCAAGGTAGGCCTGCTGCCGCCACAAGGCATATCCACTGAATCCCAGGCCCAGGACCAGGAACACAATCAGCCACTTCCGCTGGCGCGCCTCGGGGAAAACGAAGAAGTCGAACAGCAGCACGGCGCAGCCGAACAGGGCCAGCATGATGGCCGGCAGCAGCACGAAATGGTCCGTATTGGTGTAGAACTCGCTCACCGCGCCACCCCCTGCTGTAGCGAAGCCTGCATTCCGGACTTCGCGAAATAGCCGGGATTCACCCGCTCCACCAGTTGCGCCACGGGCTTCTCCAGAACCTCGAAGTAGGGTTTGGGATATACGCCGATCCAGATGGCCCAGGCGATGAGAGGCAGGAACACGGCCAGCTCACGCAGGTTCATGTCGGGCACCCGCAGGTTGCGGGGATTGGTGATCTGCCCCAGTATGGTGCGCTGGTAGAGCCAGAGCAGGTAGGCTGCGCCGAGAATCACGCCCGTGACGGCGAACGCCGCCCAAACCCAGTTGGCCTCGAACGCACCCTGGAGAATGGTGAACTCACCGATAAAGCCGTTCAGCAAAGGCAGGCCCGCGGAGCTCAACATGGCGATCCCGAACACGGTGGCGAACCGCGGCATGACGTGCGCCAGCCCGCCGTACTCGGCGATCATGCGCGTATGCCTGCGCTCGTAGATTACGCCTACGATCAGGAAGAGCATGCCCGTCGAGATGCCGTGGTTGATCTGCTGGATGACGCTGCCCGCCAGCCCGTTGGGATTCAAGGCGAAGATGCCCAGCGTGCAGAAGCCCAGGTGGCTGACCGAAGAATAGGCCACCAGCTTCTTCCAGTCCTTCTGCATCAGGCTCACCAGCGCACCGTAGATGATTCCGATCAATGACAGCACGACAAGAATCTGCACGGTCAAGGCGTCGCGCGAAGCCTGCGGCAGCAGCGGCAGCGAGAAGCGGATGAAACCGTAGGTACCCATCTTCAGCAGCACGCTGGCCAGGATCACCGAGCCGGCCGTGGGCGCTTCCACGTGCGCGTCGGGCAGCCAGGTGTGGAAAGGAAACATCGGCACCTTGATGGCGAAGGCCAGAAAGAAGGACCAGAAGACCCACTGCTGAAGGTCCACCGGAAGCTGGAGCTTCATCAGTTCCACGATGTCGAAGGTGTAGAAGCCGAACTGCTCGTGGTACTGGAAATAGAGGGTCAGGATGCCCAGCAACATCAATACGCTGCCGGCCAGCGTGTACATGAAGAACTTGATCGCAGCATACAGTTTCCGCGGCCCGCCCCACACCCCGATGATGAAATACATGGGCACCAGCACGACTTCCCAGAACACGAAAAACAGGAAGAAATCCAGCGCGCAGAAGACGCCGATCATGCCGGTTTGCAGCAGCAGGAACATCGCGTAGTACTGTTTGAGCCGGTCGGTGACCGCGCTCCAGGAGGAAAGAATGGCCAGCCAGCCCACCAGCGTGGTGAGCATGATGAGGAGGAGGCTGATCCCGTCGATTCCCACGTGGTACTTCACTCCCAGGCTGGGGATCCAGTCCGCTTTCTCGACCATCTGAAAACCCCCGAGAGAGCTGTCGAAACGCGCTGCTAGCGGCAGGGACAC